>Ga0315315_10002960_pt1 | contig 15533 bp, 9 predicted proteins | sample M140m3416metaG_FD_203699 | JGI IMG/M metagenome (GOLD analysis project Ga0315315, IMG submission 203699) | Ammonia-oxidizing marine archaeal communities from Monterey Bay, California, United States - M1 40m 3416 | ecosystem: Environmental > Aquatic > Marine > Intertidal zone | place: USA...
GGACATTACCTATACCAACATTACTCGCTATGTACACGTCATTATTTGCTCCATCAGACCATTGACTGAGCGTACCTGTAATCGCAGTCGGAGGAATACCGGTTAAGTGTGACCCACTTCCAATAAATTTGGCGGCTTCAACATTTCCCGTAGCGACAATACCCGTCGTCGCATTTGTAAACTGAACCGTGTTTGAAGTTACATTCCCATTTTCGATAACCTGGTGCAGATTCGAACTCCCACCACCACTGGATGTTATACCACTTAATTGGGACCCGTCACCGATAAACTTAAGTGCGTGGATATTCCCTGTGGCGACTAAACCTGTCGTCGCATTTGTAATTTCAATAGTATTCGAAGAAACATTTCCCTTTCGCGTAACGTTTTCGAGGTTAAGGACAGTCGCATCTATCTCGAGTTCGCTTGTGACGTAAATGTTACCCCCATTTATGAGTAAATTTTCTGCCTCAAGATTCGACGTTCTGAGCGTCGCGTTTGTGATGTCGAGAAACCCAGTCGGTGAGTTAATAGGCATTTCGTCTACTATGTGTTGAGGTTATTTTCTTACAAAGTGGGAGGCACTTTGGAGGAAATGTTTACGGAGTTGGAACGGTGGGCCACTCAACGTCCTTGAGGTTTCCATCTTCATCTAGATCCGGTGAAGACATACCTGGGAGGTCACGGAGTAGTTGGCGGTACAGTTTCCATTTTTTGAAGGTTTCATCGTTTATGGGGTAATCCCTCATCACGTATTTATCCGTAGAAGGAATCAATGCGTCCCGCTCAGAACGGAGTTTAGTCATGGCCTCAACTTTGCGTTTTTGTACGACTTCTTGGGCGGCAATTTCTTCTGGAGTGGGTTCACCAGTAGTAATGGTTAAGTCTTCCATATATTATATACCTGATATTATAATCGATTAATAATGACTTGCCCGTGACCGTCTCTTACCCCCGCCGAATTTGATTGATTGGTACCACTGTTGTAGGAACCACCACCTCCCCCTCCGCTACGAGCCAAATTGGTTTGTACAGAATAATTAGTACTAGCTCCACCTGAATACCCACCTCCACCTCCTCCGCAATGGTTGCCGCCCGCACCGTTTCCACCACCAAAACCACCAGTATAGACCCCATCCGCCCCTGAGAACGCGGAGGCATGGCCGGCGGTGGAAAGGACGTAAAAGTTGGTCGCCATCGCTCGCGTCCACCCCCTTCCACCACCAATGCTGTAGCCGCTTGATACACCATTGAGCACGTAACCAGTCGAACTCGACGTGGTCCAATTCCCACCACTAGCACCATTATCAGCCACATACCAACTACCATACGTGCCTGATTTTGTACTGTTCGTGGAATCATAATTGAATAGTGTCCCAGCTGTGGTAATTTGACCGTCCCTTCCGATAGTTTCTGAGAGAAGATTTCCAGTACCAGACGTGCCTGTTGAATTTGTAATTGACCCACCACCCCCTCCTCCAGCAATAATGAGGGGGGTGGTACCAGTATAAACAAATGTTCCCCCTCCTCCAGTTCCTCCGTAGTTGCTTACGTCGTTTGGCCCCAAGTAGCCTTCTTGACCAACTACTATTTTTAAAATTTGACCCTTGGTCAAACTAAATCGTCCTTTCATACGTGCCCCCTTTCCGTAATAACCCGTATCGACGGTCGCATTCGCCCCCCTCCCCCTCGCCCCATACACATCAATCTCATACGACCCCGTCGAAGGAACAGTCCACTCCTGTACTCCTTGGATCGTCATGTTCAAATTACTGGTATAATCCGTCCATGTGGGTGTATACGCGGTCCTTAACTCGGAGAGTGTTGGACCATATCCACCCGTCTTACCAGCATTCGTGAACGTGAACGGGAACGTCATTGGGTAGAGGTGATTAGTCCCCACGATATTGATTGCTCTATCTGTGAAGAACCCGCTGTTATTATCAGTCAATCGAAATGTTACACTCGTTGTACCCACCGCCCCGATTTGACCTGTTATCACACCCGTACTCTCTATAGGAGTAAGGCCCGATGGTAAGGCCGGTGGAGAGGAAACGGGTATGGTACTGACAATGGTGAACTTCCTATTCGTACCACCACCACCATCTGTACCTTCGAGTGTGTGAGTCGTGTTTGCACTAATATCGAATTCTAGGTTCGCATTAACCGCAGTAGTCCATGTAGGTGGAAACCCAATCTTGGCAGTACTGGTCCCGGTCAGACCCGATGTACTGTTAACTTTAACTTTATAGGGTTGTTGGGCGAGATCCCAAGATCCCGATCTACCAAAAAATTGTACATTATTGAGTTCAATAGTATGTTGACCGGTGATCGCTTTTGACTTTATTACTACTCTAAAATAAGAGAATGCTTCAGTTGACCCCGCGGATAGTGTTGTGACATTTGTGGACAGAGTCGTCCCCGTCCCAGCATGAAGTACTGTCCAATTTAGATTGTCGTTGCTCCCTAATATAACAAATTTTCCGTGTTGATATGCAGCTTGTGTACTGCCTATTACAGCGCGAGTTAGTATAACTGGGCTTGGTATTTGTAATTGTAACCAATGACCACGATGCGTTGTTCCACTTATATCTTGAGTTATTGGAGCTTGAAGTCCTGGTAGGCCGGGAGAGGCGGTCGAATAGCCCACGGTGTCGTTACCAGGGGCGACAGTCCACTGATTTGGATGACTCACAATATCATCAAAGGCCTTCCACGCGGTCGACGAGTTGTATGAGGCACTCGCTGTGTACCCCGTGATCGAAGTATTTGTGCTCATCGCACTAGGTGGAAACTCAACCGCCTCACTCCCCATTTTAAAAGTCACTTGTGTCCCGGTAGGGGTCACGTTGGAAACACTGTACAAACTTCCATCGGCACCTTCCAATTGGACCGTCGATCCACTAACAATACCCGTACCGGTAGCCGTGAATACCTGGGTTGATGTGTCAGGCGCTGGTGCATTATAGAAAATCTCCACGCTCTGGGAGCCCGTCGCCCCCCCGGCTTTCGCGATAGCGTAGGCCCCATCTGAAGACATAGCGAGTTCCGTAAAAGCGTCATTGTTCACCCCCGGGGTCGGTCTGATAACTTGTGCCTGATGGGTCCATGAGGTTCCGACCCTCTTGAATATTTGTGCCGAACCAGCCCTGGACACCCCATTAACATCAGCCTCATACACCCCAATGAGGGCGTATACCCCATCACCCGAGATGGAGACCGAATAGCCGAAAGCCTTTGTAACTCCCGCCGCCCCCGGGGATGGATGGACGAGCTCCGCCTGGTGGGTCCACGTGGTCCCATTTCGGACAAATACCTGAGCCGTCCCGCCCGACGCCGACGTCGACCAACCGGACCCTCCCGAGCCGTCACCGGGGACCCCGATGAGGGCGTATGTCCCATCTGAAGATAAAGATACCGACCACGCAAACTCATCGTAGAGTTGTGGCGTTGGATGGGTGAGCAACTGTTGAAAACTAAAGTAAGTGTTGCCAGAGTTGCGTACGAAAACCAAAGCCCTACCCTCCCGATCCCCGGTACTCCCCTCACGGAATTTAGCCCCACAGAGAATGTAGTTCCCATCCAGGGAGATGGATACCGCATGACCGAACCAGTCGGTCGCTGTGGGGACGAAGGCGGAGGCAGAGTTGAGAGATTGTTCATGGTTCCACTGGGAGTTTATGCCATTCGCTGAGGTTTTCCGATACACCTGGACCGAGCCTGCATCGGTGACTCCTGAATGGTCATCGTTGTACGACCCAACGACGAGGTAGGTCCCATCCCCCGATATACCGACCGAATAGCCGAATTGGTCGTTGTTGGCGATCGACGGATGGAGAATCTCATCCACGTGGTACCAGGAGGTTCCATTTCGCCAGAAGACCTGAGCCGATCCAGCTTCGTTTTGGCCAGTGTCATCGTAGTACACCCCAACGATGGCGTATGTCCCATCTCCCGAGATGGCGACAGAGATACCCATATAGTCATTCGCCGAGGGGTACGGATGGAGGAGCTTCTGTTGGTGGGTCCACGTGGTTCCATTTTTGATGAAAATATGAGCCGCTCCGGAATTATTCGCCCCCGTATCATCGCCGACGGCCCCAACGATGGCATAGGTCCCATCCGTGGACATGGCGACAGAACTCCCGAAACCCCCACCACCATCGGGGGTTACGATGTTATATTGATGTGCGAGTGTACGTGAAGCATTACCATCAAGAACTGTGGTTAACGGCGAAATACCCGTGACCGTTGGTGGTTGGGCGATAGGAGCCCACCCCGCCGCTGCATAGCCTTCCATGAACCCGGTTGTGGAGTTATACCGGATCATCCCTGTGGCAGCAGCCGGTCTGTCTCCCGTCGTACCATTTGGAACGGTTAGAGCACCTGTTCCAGAGCTTCCAACGAAACCAGCGACTTCAATATTTGACGTAGCTGTAAGACTTGTAATCGCGTTAGAAAATTGAACGGTATTAGACGTTATATTTCCAGTATCTGTCACCCCCTGTAAACTGGTTGAAGGAGCAGAAATAGTCCCATTCACGGTCAAGTCACCGTCTATGAGCGTTCCACCTTTAACGTGAAGGGTATCTAAGGGTGCATTTGTTCCTATACCTACATTCGATGTGGTCGTATCTACGAATAGGTTAGCAGTTCCCACCTCTATATTCGATGCCGCGAGAAACGCTGTCGTCGCATTATTAAACCCGACCGTCGTGGATGCGTTACTAGACGCTATGAAATCGATCTGGTCAAGAATGAAAGCTGAAGCTTGAACGTTCCCGCTGTTCACCCTGAGGTGGGCATTATTGATATCGAGAAACGTGTCGGTACCGTTCATATCTATTATGTGTTGAGGTTTTTTTAAAGGGCGAGAAACCCAACGGGTTTCACTTTGATACGAGTGAAGTCCTACGGACTTCGATCGGGATGTCTTTCTTGCAAAGTGGGACTCGGCACTTTGGAGGAAATTTTTAGTTGGATAAATATTTTACCGAAAATGAATTATAATTGTCTCCATTAAACACACCGGAGTTCAACCTTACCTCTATATATTCTTCCGCCTTGAAATAATAGATAAATTGAATAGTTCCTGCGTTTCTAAACTGCCCCCCTGAATCATCGTAAACTCTCATAATATTGTCTGGCCAATCCCCCGACCCGGGCGCACTACCATTTTTATATATTTTTCCATGAAAAGCAACAGTAGAAGCTGTTGCACCCCTGAAAAATACTTCATAGTATCCACTTATCGGAAATGTACATCTTCCATTCGAGGTATCATATGCACCTCCCTTGTTTACCGACGTGTTATTGAATACGATAATCGTGCCTGAACTAGAACCAGTCAGGTAATTTCCGCTACCACCCCCGGAATAGGCTGTAAAGAATACCGGACATCCACCGTAGATATCACCCCTCACATCTAGGGCCGCCCGAGGTTCCGAAGTCCCAATCCCAAGTCTCCCAGCTTTAAGGGTCATGGACAAGTTCCCATGCCCAAAGTATTCCTTCTGGTAGGCGTAGAGTTGGTAGATCTCATCTGAACTCAGAACTCGATTGAAGAGGCGGAAGTTGGCGATCGACCCCTTGAAATGTTGCGTACTGTAGCTTGTTCGCTCACCGATAAAAGATGTACCTAAAGTTAGATATGGATTGGTTGGAATGGCGAGATTTGGGAGTATACCCCTCTGGACCGACTCTGGTCGTAACTCACCGTTTACGAATATTTTTGTATATCCATGACCAGTTACAGGATCGTTATATATTGTTCCGGTAGCATGAACCCATTCATTGTTCGTATACAAATTACTTGATGTTTGTTTACTCTTGTCACCACCCCATTCCCACATACCTACATTTCCATTTGCTACGTTCATACCAAAAGATTCACCTCGGGACCCGTGTCCAAAATGAAATAGTTCTTGAGTACTGCCCGTGATATTGATATCATTTGCTACCCATTCTGCCATTGAAAAATTTGCCTGTGGAAAGGAAGTGTTTCCTGCTTTCACATAATACAGTATTGCGCCTAGTTTGAGTGTGCTCGAAAAATGCCCCATTTTATCGTTGTCGACGACGAGCGTCGTCCAATTGGATGTAAAATTGTTCCCTGATAAAGTAATACCTTCATTAAATACCGTTTCTTTAGGGATGAAAAATGAAAAAATGGGATCGGTTGCGGTCGTTGGGTGATCCCCGTTAAAGTTATAATTTAATGTACCCCAAGATGCGGTGTATTGTCTATCCTCATTAAAAGTTGTACTGTCAGAACCCATATTACCGTAACTACCGATAGCAAATTGAAAAGTGGGGTCGTCACATTCAATATCGAGTTTGAATATACCACTCGCGACCCAACCGTGTTTAATAGTAAATGTTTTACTATGATGAGTCTGAGTTTCAGTATACACTGTCCCATCTGAACCATTCAATGTTCCGAATTGTATATAACTCGCGTTTCCCGATGCTGGGTTATAAATGTACCAATACCCCCAGCTATCAAATATGTCATTTGTCCAGTCATTCCAAAAGAACCCGGTCCCCGATGGAGTCAACGATGAACTGCTTGGGTTGGACGAACTCGGTATCGCCTGGGCCCCCCCTGACGTCATATCCTTGGTCACAGGATTGGAAGAGTTAAAAAAAGTAAAACCCTGGGTACCAGTTAGACCTTTGGAAAGTAACCCCCCCACGGCATTCCCTCCCTGTAGACTCGCGCTACCAGTAGCATAGCTGGTGCCGACGTAATTGATCTTTGGAACTTTAAACCATAACGATGCGGTATAACCTGACGTCGCATCCGATGGGGTGAACGACATGGGACCATGGTCTATTTTATCGTTAACGCCGTCAAATGTGAACGATTTTGATACCGAATCATACACGACACCATCGATAGTACCATCTCTATTATTAGCCGTTTCATCTTGAACATCTCCTGAACCAGAATAGTTATTGGCATCATAGTAGACCTCCAACCAATCCGTATTTGGAACATTTGGAAGGGACTTGATCACCACTTCCGTGCCATGGGCATCGGGGTCGTATTCGGGGATGCCAAAGTATTCGAGAACTCGTATGGAAACACCATTGTTGGTACCGGCAGCGTATCTTTTTGTCGCTACTACAGCAAAAAACTTGTAATACTCCACTGTGTCAACGTTAACCATCACACCATCAGGAGAATCCTGAGATGCGGCCATATCAACAAATGTACCGAGATGGGTCCACGTATCCCCTGATTGTTTTTTCGCGTATATGATAAAATTATCTATGGTATTAACGGTGGCATCAAAATTTTGTGATGCCATTTTCACTTTTTGTAATTTGATAGCTTCAGGAAGTTCTAACCCAAGCCATTCACCCTTTTCCGTCTCTGTAGCTAAACGTGTAGTTCCTGAGTAGACACCACCGGTCCCGTTATATTCTCGGCCACCTCCCCCGGGGTTGGAATGCCACCCACCACCATCCACGGCCGAAAAAGGATAATACGCGCGCTGCGAGCCGTGTTCATGTGAAAAAGTAACCTTGTATCCATTTTCATAGGCTGAGTTAAGCGCTGCACTTGTTAACAATACCCTCGGGTACTTAATAAGCTTTTTCGACCTAGGAAACTCGGTAACCACGTTAGAATTGAGTTTGATTGCAGCGGTATTTGCTGTATGGAGCATGTTCACGTTTGAGACCACGTTCAAGTCTGAAACGTTCCCACTCACTGTCAAATTCTCACTCACGGTTGCATTTCCAGAAACGGTCAACTCACCACCCACCTCCACATTCGCAGTGGTCACTAATCCCGTCGTCGCATTAGAAAATTGGACGGTATTAGACGTTACGTTTCCGTTATTCACGATCTGGTCTAAATTGGACGCGATACCCGTAAGTTCCGAACCGTCGCCGATAAACTTAAGCGCGTGTACATTACCCGTAGCTACGAGACCTGTCGTCGCATTCGTAAGTTCCGAACCGTCACCAATAAATTTAAGCGCGTGTACATTACCTGTAGCTACGAGACCTGTCGTCGCATTCGTAAGTTCCATAGTATTAGGTGACGTGTTTGACGCGTTTAGAATATCACCAAGCCCATGCGACGCTACGATCGAAACTTCACCGAGTGTGAGTGCGGTCATGGCAGCATTACCTGATATGACTAACACATTTGACCCATCGTCGTCTACGAAAAGATTCGATCCAACACTTAAATCATGTCCAGGGTTCGTATTGGATATACCAACGTTCCCATCGAAATATACTTCATCCACCGTAACGTTAGACCATTGACTAGATACATCCGGTTCACCGTCCCACACGGGAATGCCACCCGCAGATACCTTAAGAACATCACCCTGAGCCCCTATTGCCCGTTTGGCGAGTGAATTTGTGGCGTCTACATAAATAATATCACCGACAGATCCAGAATATATCGAATCTACTCGAGAGGCGTTCGCCGTTAAATCGGCTTCGAGTGCGAGTGCCTGACCACCGACAGAAAGGCTGGTAGCGGTTAAAGCACCGACATTTGCCGTTCCATGGACGTCTAATTTAAATGCTGGATCTGATACGTTAATACCCACATTCCCCCCCGAATAATGTATTTCGTTCGTATTAACTGTATTCCACTGACTCATCCCAGTTCCACCCGTTTCGACACCCCAGCCTAAAGTTTTATTCGCCGCATTCGTAACCTTAAGAACGTGCCCATCTGTCCCACCTACGGCGAGTTTATTGAGTACATTATCATCACTCGCGTATATGATATCACCTTTCGTGAACCCAGTCGTAATTGTGGAAGAATTGGAAATGATCGTAGCTGTTTCAAGATTTCCTATACGAATAACATTATCTGAGAGATCGGTTGAAAGATTTCCTATACGAATAACATTATCTGAGAGATCGGTTGAAAGAGCCACACCCGTTAACGTCGTACCGTCGCCGTAATAACTACCTTGCGCACCGACGGTTATGTTATTTTGAGTGATGACGTTCCCAATCACTTCAAGATTTGAAGTTATAATTGTCTTATTCGCCGTACGCGTGATATGCGAATCGCGTAATTGTTTATTGGAGTCGACGTAAGGAACGGTCTCTGCAGTCATTTGACCGATATTCACATTACTTCCATCACCCGTTAAATATGCGGCGTTTACACCACCACTCACCGCGATGCTACCACTCGCTGTGAGTGAAGTACCCGTATTTGTAAACTGTGCGGTCTCTGTCGTGGTATTACCCGCATCTGTTGCATCTTGAAGAGAAATAGACGTCACCACACCCGTAAGCTGACTACCATCACCTATGAATGTAGAGGCTTCGACATTCCCCGAAGCGACGACCCGACCCGAAACGATGAGTTCCGCGGTCGGTGAGATACTTACCGTAGCCCCCATATTGATGTGATTGGTACAATAATAGTAAAGTGTTGTGGGGGCATTTGCGGGGACGATGAATGTTCGTATCTGATCACTCCCATAGGTACCCGTAGTTGTTATACCTGAAGTGTATGCACCACCGTTAGCAGTTTCCGAAAATATAAAAGGGTGACCCAAAAGAGTTGAACTAGAAAAATCAAAAATATACGTTTGATGTTCATGAAGTTCGAGTAACGGACGATCTACACCGTCGATGTGGTATTTACCATTTCCACCTACCGTAATAACGAATGTCTTAGTAGTACCTATCGTCGCAACATTACTTATGAGTGCGGTGGTAGACGTGACGTTTCCATCGATCACGACATTACCAGAAGCAGTCAGAGACGTACCAGTATTGATAAATTGAATTGTATTAGACGTCACGTTCCCATTATTTACGACTTGCTCCAAATTGGACGCCAAACCAGTCAATTGACTTGCATCACCTACGAATCCTGTAGCTGTGATTATACCCGTATCTCCATCGAGTTCAATATTAGAACCGACACCGACGTTTGATTCCACGTACGCGTTTCCGTTTACATGTAGACTGGCATCGGGGTCAGCCGTTGTGATACCTACACGATTATTCGTGGTATCGACAAATAGATGAGAAGAGCCTACCAAGAGGTTACTCTCGATATCGACCTTCCCTGAAAATATATGGCTCGTCGTCTGTACCATTTATATTAACTTAGATAAAATGTAGTGCATTTTATGTGAGGTAAATGTGAATAAAGAATATAGCAATATATATGTATGCTCAATATTGACGATTTTAAAGACGAACTCGATGCTTTAGATAAAATTGATTGGAAAGAAGAAAAATATATAGCGACTTCATTTGATCCTAGCAAACAATTGACTTATGATCCAGATACAGAACTTAGACGGGTAAAAAGGTTAATGTTTGGTGATTTAGCGACACCGTCTTGTCTACCAAATGCATCAAATAGAAATCATCACACTCCTTATTTTGCTCGTGATGTTATAACGTGTATAATCGATAAATTAAAAAAATATTATAAAAAACCCATTCAACATCGTGGTACATACAGTTACCAGCCAGGTAGTAGATGTGGTTGGCATACTAATAGTAATTCTCCAGGTAAACGTATTTATTTTACATGGACCGAAGAAGATAATAAGAGTTTCTTCAAGTATTTAGATAACGAAACGGATCAAATTATTACAAAGTATGATAAAAAGGGTTGGCACATAAACGAATTTATCATACCTAAAGAAGGTGTATTTTGGCATTATGTGGGTAGTGAAACGTGTCGAAAAAGTATTGGATTTTTAATATCATTATAATATAATGTCATCTGAACCGAATCTAAAACGAATGACATCATTTAGAAAATCGGATGTATACGGTGATTGGACATTAAATGGTCTAACATATAGATTGTTTACAGACGACTTTGTTCATTTACTTACTGACGAGTGTATGCGTGTAATACAATTCGATGACATAGCCTGGAAGGGGTTTGATTTAGATAAGAATAAAACTGGACAAAATTGTACATGTTGTGCGGGTGTTCGCTTTAGATCGTGCGACACAAAGATCCCCCCAATTGTATTAAAGGGTGTTTCCAACCCATGTAATAAATTGTATAGAACAATAGATGGTAAACATAGAATGATGAAAATGATCGCCGACGGTGATAAATCGGCGAAGTTTTATATTTTAGAATATGATGACATAAAAGATAAATTAAGACCCTTCTAATGTTTCAATGCGGGACATTAGTTGTGAAAGTTGACTTTCTAAACGAATGTTATCCTGCTTTCGTTGTTTATCGATCTCTTTCACTGCACCCATTAGAACGCACAATATTTGATTATAGTCTAACGATTTAACATCATTTACCTCTGTACCCGTTATCCAAACATCATCGAATATATCTTTATGGGGTATTTCTTCTTCTTTATGTTTGGCTAAACAGACGCTAAGTGACGTTCCATTATTTTGTATATCACCACAAATACTTTTGTCGTACATGAATTGAGTTGCTTTACCTTCAATATCAATTTCTATTAATTCCTTATCTGTAAGCTGATTAAGATTTCCATTCTTAACCGTAAGATCGAATTTGATAGCTTCATGTTTCTCACCGTCATCGTCTACCACATCTATATACACTCTATTTGAAAGGGTGCCATATAAACGTATATTCGGTAATGTGGATACATTTGTCATAACGGATATTGGAAGATTGTTTTCAACTTCTTGTGCTATAAGTCCAATTTGGGGGGTAAAGCCTCCTCCTTTTGATATTTTATTATAACTGACCGGATTAAGATTGTTTACATGTTCTAAACATACGTCTGTATCCATAGATCGTATATTTGTCTTAACGCGTTTATCTGATGTGATAAATATTTGTTCTTCACCATGAATAGAATACCGGCTCTCAATACTTATGGGTACATAAGGACCTTGGCTGTCGTCGTCGGTCGTGCCGGTATCACCATGTTCGAAGAAACCATTAGCAAGATCGACCTTCCAGTACTTCTCGCTGGGACCGTACGGCCGGCGATTCCGATAACCCGATATGACGATGTAGTAACCGCCAGAGAAGTTACCTCTAAGGTCGGCGTAAATCGCGTTGGCGTTTATAAACCCGTTCGCGTCTCTCCTGACGATCGTATAGGTGGTATTGGAGGAGGTACCATCACTCGTGGTCGCTGAATTACCCGTGCACGAACCCGAGCTTCCGCTGACATTACCGGTGATGTTGGCGGTAATTGTTCCTGCAGTGAAATTACCACTTGCATCACGTTTTACTACTGTATTACCAGTATTAGTAGTAGATACACCATTACCTGCAAAACCCGACGCCTCAACGGTTCCATGAACCTTTAGCTTATTCGTACTCGCCGCTCCACCTATCCCAACATTACCGGCTTCATATTTAATATTATTATTCGATTCATCAAGATCCCAATAACCACCTATAACAGCCGCGACTCCCGATAGATTTGATCCATCACCGTATAAATACCCGGTGACGTTAAGATTTCCCTCTATGTGCGTGTGCCCCGAGACGTTTAGCTTATTTTTTTCCGTGCTATTCAGATCTGTGTCCCACGTGGGTCTAGCGGTGGGTGCTTTATTACCTATACCCACGCGCCCGTCTGAATGTAAGAAGAAACCGGGGTTTTCACCCCCTACGGTACTTCTGAAAACGCCCGGAAATAACTGAAGGTTTGTCTCCGACATCTATAATTTACGAATATATTTAATATCCAAAGTTGACGGGTGTAGTTGTACCTCTATGTATACTCGTGAGCGCGCCTGCGGTTTCGGGTGAAATGTATTCGATGAAAATGGAATAACTGCCCGCACCAGAATTCGCAGCAGTAGTAAAATTGGTACTCGGAGTAAGTACCACTGTAGTCTGTGTCGCCGCGACTGTAGAACTCCACGGATTCGTACTGGCGTTACCAAAGATGGAAATAGGTCCGCGCGCTATATTATGGGGAGTGCCGTCTCCACCACGTTCACCACCTGCTAAATCTATTGTCATAGTACTCACTTCATTATCGTCATTATCGATAAGTTGTGCTACAATCTTTGCATAAAACGGGTGACTCGTAAACGTAAGTGTGAGCGCTGCATTCACAGCAGTCGTATTAAGGGCAATCGTATCTTTTTTACTGTATGTCTTTTTAGTGACACCACCCGTGTTCGTGATGATGGCACCTTCAATCGTCGTATTACCACGAACATCTAAAACATTAGGATGATTTCCATCCGCCTCGATGAAACACTTTTCGCCCACGGAAAGAGAGTGTACCGGGGCAGTGTTGGCCACTCCTACGTTAGAATTTGTGAAAAGTTTACCGTATACGTGGACGTTCATTGTTTCAGAAAGCTTGGGAACCACTTGGTTTGTATTATCCATAGGACTACTATCCGTGTACGCGATGATAAGTTCCGTAGCGTCAGCATCGTAACACACGGCGACGTTTGAGCTTCCTACGGGTCGATTGTATATATGTCCTAAATCAAATGTTGCGAGATCCGTGTTATTCGTTCCAATTTCAATGAGACCATCCTTAAATTGAGAGTTGGTAACGTGAATATTAGCGACAGTTCCTATGGACGTGACATTACCTGTCACGTATAGATTACCGTTTACGTTTAAATCACCTTCTGCGCCACTACTCGCAGCTGAAATACCAGTGAGACTCATGGGAACTTGTGTTCTAAATAATTGTTTGGTACTTTGATTATACGCTACGAACGTATTAGTCGTCGCATCCGTACCATCACCTGCAAATACTGTTGAAATTTCGAGAGGCGTGAGGTAAAATCCACTCGCTTTTGTTGCGTCGATCTTATCATTACTCGCGTTAATGACGACAGAGTTGTCAGCCTGATCTTCCCTACAATTCTTACCGAAGCGAAGTTCTGTGGCACCACCGACGGTACTCAAGTTCTTCGGCATTTAATATTACTCCTGATTTTAATTTGCGTACATGAGTCCCGCACAGCCATTATTCACTCTGAGTATGTTATAATTTACTGCGTATATAGGATCAATCAAAGGTCTAGATTCGCTATGTATTTTAACACTATCGAGTCGACTGAAGTTTAAGCTACCCGTAGGCTGTAGGGAACTTGTATTTAGACAGAAACAATGTACAAAACAATCTGGGGATGTCACGAAATTTGTATGATAATAGCTCTGCACGTCTACAAAATGTGGTTTCGCCCATTTATAAATACCTATATCCGTTCCGTTAATACTAATTTTAATTTTATTATCTATGGAAGTTAGAGTACTTTCCATATTTGTATTTGAACATGCGATATATTTTACTGGATGGTTAAAAATAAGTTCTTGGGTTAATTCGCTAGAAGCTATATTTTTTTGAACTTGTGTTATCAAAATATCATGAGTACGAGAAGCCATTATTCCACGCTCTTCGTTATCCAAATAATAATAATTTGAATACGCTTCTACGTTATAGTTTCCCGCATTTGGACCCCAATAAATCCGTAATTCAACGTGATGATATTGTAAAGATACGAGAGGAATCGCGGATTGGGGTCCTTCGCAAAAGAAAAACCGCAAAGGGTAAAAATAAGACCGAGCAGATGCACCTGGGTGTACACCGTTAGAACTCTTACTCACATTCTGTGCGTTCATATCAATAGCAATTTTTTCGGTATAATTATGATCTTGAATATCAATAACTTGACCTCCAATTAATAATTCTACCTTATTCACGACTTCACCCCAGTCTTGTAAATCAACAGCCTGGGTACCGTCGTCTATGGTAAAATATGTATATCCTAAGAGGTCGCCAGTTCGGTCGAACCGAATAGACGACATGGAATTACCATTCACAGATCCTTGTATCGTTTGTTTTTCGATAGACTGTGAAAAGTTAGAATGCCTTTTAAAGGTGGACGTAAAAAACGATATCTCAGGTTCACCCATGATGTGTTCATCTTGGGCACCTAGAGCTATTAATTGTACGATTCCAGAAGACATACTTATTATTATAAAGTATTTTTAAATTAACGAGTATGCGACGCTCTGGAATCTAACATCCTAAATTTTTATTTTTACAAACAAATTTGAAAACGAAAACCGAAGCCGACACATCAGCTGAATCTCCGTTTTCTCTATCCAAATTAAAAGTTAAACGACTCAACTTTCGAATAGGATTATGATAATATTGGCTTATGGGATATTCATTTTTGAATGAAATTCCTTTAGTTCCAGTTGAAACTCCAGTGAGAGAAACGTGAGGTCCGACGACGGTTCCAAAAACTCCGTTTAAGTGGTTGTCGTCAGCTAAATTTTGATTCCATTGTGTTTCCGTTCTCGCACGCTGTGAAAAGAAGGTTCGAAGTTCCTCAATACCTATATGAATAGCCGTCTGTGTTTGAGCAGAGGAAGTAAACACGGCCGAAACTAATTGAGCCTGGATGACATTATCCAAAGGTGTAGGTAAATGTACCACAAAATCGGTGTCAGTACTATCAACTACGACGGTGTGAATTTCATGATTAATATCTGAAAGAATTGGCTGAGCTGCCATTTATATTAACTCAGATTAAAGTCTAGGCAAGTCCGATGCCGTCGACGATCTTGTAGTTGG
>Ga0315315_10002963_pt1 | contig 15529 bp, 8 predicted proteins | sample M140m3416metaG_FD_203699 | JGI IMG/M metagenome (GOLD analysis project Ga0315315, IMG submission 203699) | Ammonia-oxidizing marine archaeal communities from Monterey Bay, California, United States - M1 40m 3416 | ecosystem: Environmental > Aquatic > Marine > Intertidal zone | place: USA...
CCATTCACCGATGTGAGCGCCTCGAAGCCTGTGATGTCAACGAGGAGGGGGTGGTTCTGAATCCAGAGATCTGTGGTTATCCCGAGGTTGTTGAACCCAGTCAAGGAGCTCAGGTTGGGGTTCATATCAATACTGATGTCTCCCTCAACATAGTTGAGCTGGTTGAAGCCACCGAGGGTCTCGAGACCGGTCTGAACGATGCTGAGGTCTTCCCCAATCGACGAGATGCTGCTGAACACTACAGACTCGAGTCCGCTGTTGGCGCCGATCTCGAGGTCTTCGGCGACTGTCTCGAGGCCCGCCATCGATATGCTGGTCAGCGCATGATTCTCGATAAACCATAGGTCTCCACCCGTTGATGTCAGGCTATCCATCGACACACTGGTGAGGCTCGCATTTGCAATGAACTTCAGGTCAGTACCTACGCTGCTGAGGCTGCTGAGGTCTACCATGGTAAGCATATTATTATCAGTGATAACAGCATCATAGCTGACCTCCCCCAGGGCGCTAAGAGACGCCACAGTGAGCTCGTCATTAGCTTCGATGTAGAGGGCCTCAACCGTCGTCAGGCTGTTGGCTTCAAGGCTGGTCAGCTCTTCATTTGAGAGTACGGCCAGATAGCTACTCGCCGTAGTGAGGTCTTCGATACCTATTGAAGTGAGGTCAACATTGTCGATGATGAGCATCCCCTCGATCTCTGTCAGACTGGGAAGATCAAGAGACTCAAGGTCATCGTTGCCTTCGACTAAAATCTCGCCGCCTACAGATGTGAGGCTCGGAAGTTCGATGGAGGCCATCTCTGTGTTTTGGGAGAAAATGAACTCGCCTCCCACCGTCCGAAGACGCGAGAGGCCGCTCGTGTCCGTCAGGTCGGTGCTATCTATGACGATACTGCCTGTGACTGCGCCGCAGAACTCAAGCTCTGAGATGTTGACTGAGGGTGTCGCGCCCTCGATAACGTAGGAGCCGTCACATGTGACCCAGTCACCGCCGTCACAGTTGTTGTCGGTGCCGTCATCCATGATGTCGTAGGCATCAGGATTGATGGCGGCGTCGCTGTCGTCACAGTCTTCGTCTGTGATGAAGCTGTCGCAGTCTGCGTCCTCATCGACCACGGTTGATGCGGGGTCGTCGTCGTCACAGTCATCGCTGGTCAGTGTACCGTCACAGTCCGCATCGGCTGAGATCGCACCCAGGGACACATCGTCATCATCGCAGTCCTCTGCTGTGATGACGGTGTCGCAGTCTGCATCGTCAGCGATCGCGGTTGACGCAGAGTCGTCGTCGTCGCAGTCGTCACTTGTGACCGTACCGTCGCAGTCACCATCGAGGTCTACGCTGCCCAGTGCGGGGTCAGTGTCGTCGCAGTCACCCGCTGGATCGGTCGCCAGGGCCTCTCCAGGACCTGTACAGAGGGCATCTTCACTGGCGATGATCTCGGGAGAGTCCGCAGTCAGACCGTCATCATCGACATCAGCAAAGCACAGCTCAGTGCCGTTGCAGTCTTGGTCAATCTCGTCGCCAGGTGCATCGGTGGCGCCTGGATTAATCGAGCCGTCACCGTCGTTACAGTCTTCGTCGTTGTCGGTCCAGCCTTCACCAGGATCAGTACAGAAGTCAGCGATGCCTGTGGCGTCGCCATAGCTGTCGCCATCGCTGTCGGGCCAGTAGTTGGTGGTCAGGCCTTCATCCTCAGCGCCGTTGCAGTCGTTGTCGATGCCGTCGCAGACCTCCGCAGCATCGGGATTGGTGTCGCTGTTGTCGTCATCGCAGTCATCGCCGTTGGTCGCCATCGGCGCGAGGTCGCAGTGCAGCCCCAAAGAGATGTCGCCGTTACCAAAGCCGTCGCCGTCTGCATCGTTGAACCACTCCTGGCGGTCTACAGCGGCGTTGTCCACCGCACCATCGCAGTCATTGTCGGTCTCGTTGCAGTACTCGTCGGCGTACGGGTAGGTCATGTCGTCCCCGTCATCGCAGTCGTTCGCAACCCGAGAGAAACCGTCGGCAGCATCCTCGGTTGGGGCGAGACAGGCCAGAGCCACTACGGGGTTCACACCAAAGCCATCACCATCAGCGTCGGTATAGACCGGGGTGCCGTCTTCACCGAAGTCGTCGTTTGTGGGATCGCAGTCGCTGTCGATGTCATCGCAGAGTTCATCGGCTGCAGGGTTGATCGCAGGGTCTGAGTCATCGCAGTCGCGGTCGTTCGCCGAGAGGTTCTCAAAGTCCGAGTTGCCGAACCACGAAGGGCAGGCGTCTACGGTCACTTCTGGATCACCAAAGCCGTCGTTGTCAGCATCGGTGTAGCCCTCAACTGCATCCACAGAGTCAATGTCAACCCGACCATCGCAGTCATCATCACGGCCATTGCAGATCTCTTCTGCAGAAGGGTTGATCAGCGGATCTGTGTCGTCGCAGTCACCGGTCGCCTCAGAGAACCCGTCCAGGTCATGATCTCGAATATCGAGCCCCGAGCCGGAGCTGCTCCCCTCGGTGGTGCCACCCGGTGGTGACTTCTCGTAGCATCCGGTGAGAATGAAGCCGAACAGGGCCAGAAACTGAAACATGTAGACATCCTTGTTGAGGCTGAAATCTACCACGGCTCACCGGGGCTCAATCAAGTGAGAATTTCGATTGTGATACACCAAGGCATGGCCCAACTGATTCAGACCCTGCCTGATGGACCGCTCGACATCATCGGCGATGTGCACGGAGAGGTCGACGCACTGCGTTCTCTGCTCACGAGACTGGGCTGTGACCCGGTCGCCCGGACCGCAGAACGCCCCCTCGTTTTTGTTGGTGATCTGGTGGATCGGGGACCCGACAGTCCGGCTGTTGTGGAGCTTGTGATGGGACTCGTCGAGGCCGGGCTCGCTCAGTGTGTGCTCGGCAATCACGAGCTCAACATTCTGTTCGGCTCTCGAAAGGAAGGGAACGGCTGGCTGAGGGCCGACACCGCTGACCACTATCAATACAAGAAAGACGGAGAGGTGCTGACCCAGGCCTTTGGCTCTGCACCCGCGACTCCGTCAGCGGCGGAACGCTACAAGGCCTTCTTTGCCACACTTCCGCTCGTGCTTGAGCGGGAGGACCTGCGGGTTGTACATGCCTGCTGGAACAGCGAGGCGATAGCGCGTCTACCAGATGAGGGTGATGTCGCGGAGCTGGGGCGCAAGTGGGCCATTGAGATGCACAGAGATCATGAGGCCCGAGGTCTGTGGTCTGCTGAGAAAGCTGAGCGCGAAGAATTTGCAGATCTCAAGCGACTGGATGTGCCGCCCACCCGTGATCTGCCGGCCCATGCAGCCGCGGCTGAGGAGCGTCAGAGTCAGCACCCCATCAAGGTGCTCACGAGCGGTCAAGAGGTTCGTGTTCCTTTCGAGGAGGTCTTCTTTGTCGGCGGTAAGTGGAGATTTGTTCGCCGTTTTGACTGGTGGGATCACTACGACGAGGAACCTTCTGTCGTCGTCGGCCACTACTGGAGACGACGGGCTGGAGCTCACGTGGCGGGCAAGCCCGATACGTGGAACACCCCCAGTTTCACGGACTGGTCCGGTCCCCGCAGGAATGTGTTTTGTGTGGACTACAGCGTCGGTCGGCGCTTTCTTGAGCGCGAGCGTGATGATGCCACTGAGTTTCAGGGTGGTCTGGCTGCACTGCGGTGGCCAGAGCGCACCCTGGTCTTCGACGACCGTCCCGGTGAGTTCTCCACCGAGTGATGGGGCGGGGACTCACTCGCTCGGTACTTCTCGGATTCCAGCACCTGCGAAGGTCACGTGCTCCCACTGTGCGGGGTAAGGTGAGCCCTCGGTCAGGGTGAACATCTCAGCGAGCAGCGACTCTCCCGTCCAGCGGAGCCGGTAGAGCCCAGTGGAGCCCTCTTCGAGGTGCTCTTGAGTCAGCATGATGTCGCCGACGATGGTCGTGAAAGCGCTGGAGGGGGAGCCATACAGCTGCGAGCCACCGTAGTTCACGCCAAAGAAGTTCTCGCCCGGCATGATGAGATCGATGTCCTCAACGTTGACGCCCAGTGAGTAGCTGGTGGCCGTGCCATCGGGGTCGAATGCCCAGAGCAGTCCCTCGCCCTCAGCCCCTGCGATGGCCTGCCCAGCGAGGGGGCCGTAGCGCTCCTCGGATGCTGGAACAATGAGGAGTCCCTCGAGGTGTACGCCGATCGATGCAATCAGCGTCGGCTCACCGGCAGCATTGACTCGCCACACTTCGCCGGCCGTTGTGCAGACAACCAGATCGCCACCCCATGCACCTGTGGGGTCCACATACAGTGAGCCGCGCATCAGGCCGTTACCGTCGCCGGGTAGATCAACCCACGGATTCTGAATCTCAGATCCGTCAGCGGAGATTCTGACAATCTGACCATCGACACCATTGCCCACAAAGAGCAGCCCGGGCGGAAATCCAGCAGCGTTTCCAGCACGGCTGGTGGCAATCTTGACCTCATCGCTCATCGCTGAGAAGTCAGAGAACTGGACGTGAGTACCGTCATTGAGGATGCGTTCAAAGTTGTGCGGCGTGCCGGTCGGGTAGTGAACGCTCACGATGACCGAGTCAGAAGACTGGTGGTAGTCGATACCGACTGGCTGATTGAAGGCTGTTGTGATGGGCACCAGCTCAATGGCCGGCGTGGGGCCATCTGCCCGCGGATCTCGCCACTGGGGGATTCCGTCGCCGTCGACGTCCTCTGTAGACTCTACGCTGTCGCTGAGGCCATCACCGTCGGTATCGGTATCTCTGAAGTCTGGGACTCCGTCGCCATCAGTGTCTGGTGGGAAGCCTGCTGGGGTGGGTGGTCCGGCCTCGATCTCGTCTGGGATTCCGTCGTTGTCTGAGTCGAGGTCTTGGTAGTCGGGAATACCGTCGCTGTCTGTGTCCACCGATCCACTCGGGCCATCTCGTCCTTCGACGTCGTCTTTGATACCGTCGTCATCCCAGTCATCGTCTTCAGGGGGGCTGGTGTCCGCTGGCGTAGAGTCTGTGGGGCCGGGAAGTGTCGGCGCCTGAGTGTCATCGGACCCGGCAGCTCCTGCAGCCCGACCAGGAACATCCTTAGGCGGCGTGCCGCAGGCAAGAATCAAGAGCGGGATGGAGAGAGGGCGGAACATACTGTTGACCATTGTATCCGGATTGAGCCTCCGGGTGTCTATGCTTAGCCCTAAGCCCGGGCATCGGGGTTGAAGTCTGTACTCAAGCTTCTCTGCGTTTCTTTCTTCTCACCAAGCGCTTCTCTAATCGTGGTGGCATCTCGCCTGTACAGAGCCAGGAATGGAGACTCTCACGGACCTTCTTGCCTCGCATTTTCTTGAACCAATAGACGTGCTTTCCGTGCTCGAGAACCACAACTGGACCCTTGCAGATCTCCTGACACTTCACTGAGCTCAGTTCACAGAGGTCTTCCACATGAGCTGCAACCTTGTCGAGGCGCTTGCGGTGCTTCTTGCAGTCCGAGCCCGTACAGATGCGAAGTTTTGAGTTCACCACTTTTGGTGCAGGCCGGGCCGCGTCCTGTGTGTTAGTTGGACAGCTCAAAAAGGATGTCGTCATGCAAGATCTCAACCTCGATGAGACCCATAGCCTCTTGAACAAGATCATAGAGTACGAATTGGCAGGTGTCGTGCGGTATACGCACTACGGCCTGATGGTTCGCGGGCCCAACCGAATCCCGATTGTGGACTTCTTTCGTGCTCAAGCAGCCGAGTCTCTGATTCATGCACAGCAGGCAGGCGAGATCCTCACCGGACTCGAGGGACATCCAACGGTAGCGATCGCACCGATTCAGGAGACCCACCAGCACAGCATCGGCGCGCTGCTCCGTGAGTCGCTCGACCACGAGCAGATGGCCGTCAACCTGTACAAGGATCTCCTCAAAGTGGTCCAGGATCGAAGCATCTACCTCGAGGAGTACGCCCGTACTCAGATTGGCCAGGAAGAGCTTCACACCATGGAAATCAGCAAGATGCTGAGGGACTACGAGGTATAATAATGAGGTGGCATGTCCTGTTAGCAGCCTGGTTGTTGACTGCTTGCGGGGCCACGCCCGTTGCTCAGATAGGATCGGGTTCTGCGGTAGAGGCTGAGCAAGTCACGCTCACTGTCTACTCGGGACGCGGTGAGTCGATGGTCGGTCCCTTGTTTGACCGGATACCGGCCGACGCACCCTTTCGGGTCGAGGTTCAGTACGGCAAGACTGCAGAGATGGTCACGCGTCTGCTGACCGAGGGAGAGCAGAGCCCGGCAGACCTCATCTTTGCGCAAGACTCCGGTCACCTGGGTGTTCTCGCTGATCGTGGTGTTCTGGCTGCGCTGCCGAGCACGCTGGTCGACCAGGTCCCACCTGAGTTTCGCGATGCTGGAGGACGATGGGTCGGCACCTCAGGACGACTGCGCGTGCTGGTCTATGACTCAGCACAGCTCTCACCAGAGATCCTCCCGACGACTCTCGAAGACCTGGCCGATCCAAAGTGGAAGGGCCAGCTTGGCTGGGCGCCATCAAATGGCAGCCTGCATGCGCACGTGAGTGCCCTGCGGCACGCCTGGGGTGAGGACAAGACGCGCACCTGGCTCGAGGCTGTGAAAGCCAATGCACCCACGAGCTTTCCAAAGAACTCACCCCAGGTCGCGGCCGCCAACGCCGGTGCGCTGTCCATTGGGTGGGTGAATCACTACTACCTCCACCGGCTCGAGAAGACTGGCCGTAAGGCTGTGAACTGGAGCTTTCCTGTAGCTGGAGATCCTGGGAATATTCTCATGGTGTCGGGCGTGGGTGTACGAAAGAACAGCCCCAAGGCTGAGGCCGCCCATGCGTTCATCCAGTGGCTGCTCAGTGATGAGGTCCAGACCTACTTCGCACAGGAAGGGTTCGAGTATCCAACACTGCCGGGGATCTCGACCCACCCTGATGTCGACCCGCTCAAGGACGGACAGCTCGCACCCGTCAAGCAGGCTCATCTGGCCGATCTCGGGCCCACGCGAACGATGCTGACGGAGCTTGGGCTGCTGTAGGGTGTGCGCGCTACCAGCGCTCGATGAGCGTCACGGGCAGGGCCCAGGCAGCCTCGAGGATCTCGATCTGGCCAACTGTACCGATACTTGGTGTGTCCTCTCCGCTCGGAACGACGACTTCCAAGAGACCGGCCGGGCTGCTGCAGCGGAGATGGTGTACCGAGCCTGCGAACTGAGCGTCCTCTACGGTGCATGTGCCAGCTTCAGCGGGAGTGAATCGGAGCTGTTCTGGTCGGAGGGTGACAACGACCTCGCCGGTGTGATCGTCGATTAACGGGATCATTCCGAGGGCTGTGGATGCCTTCTCTCCGGTGGCGACGCCCTCAATGAGCATACACGGACCAGTGAGCCGCGCTACCCCCTTGGATGCTGGGCATCGATAGACCTGCGCCGGTAAGTCATCTTGAATGATCTCTCCGCCTGTTGGCTCGGCACCAAGGACCACAACACGGTCTGCGAGTCCGAGAGCAGAGCGTTGATCATGGGTGACCATCAGAACGCTAGCACCTTCATCGCGGACGACCCGCCGGAGCATGCGGCCGAGTGAGTCTCGAAGTGCAGCGTCTACGTTTGCGAAGGGCTCATCGAGAAGCAGCAGTGCAGGTCGGGGAGCCAGTGCCCGCGCGAGTGCTACCCGCTGCTGCTGGCCACCTGAGAGCTGTGCTGGCATACGGTGTGCGAGCTCGGTCATTCCGACAAGCTCGAGCAGACCATTCACGCGTGCTGTGTCTCCGGTACTGAGTCCGTAGCCGACATTCTCAGCAACAGTGAGGTTCGGGAACAGCGCATATTCTTGAAAGACCAAGCCGACGCCACGCTGCTCACATGGCAGCCGCTCTGCTCCATCCTCGACGACACAGTTGCCGTCGATTGAGATGCTGCCCAGGCGCGGTGTGACCAGGCCTGCAATCGCACGAAGAAGCGTCGTCTTACCGCAGCCAGATGGGCCCAGGAGTGCAACGAATTCACCGGCCTCGACGCGCAAATTCACACCATTGAGGATGGGGGTGCCGTCAAAGGTATGGCTCAGCTTACTGAGTATAAGTGGTGCCAGGTCAGCCATGTCGTCTCCATCGGGTAGTGAGTACCGCGCTTGCCAATGCCAATGCAACCAAGAGCAGACCCGCTACACCCGCGTCGTGCCACAGAGACTCGCTGTAGCGGTCCCAGACACGAAAGCTCAGCGTCTTCAGTCCTGTGGAGCCACCGAGCAGCAGCGTCACAGGAAGCTCTTTTACAATGGCGTTGAAGCCGATCACAAAGGCAACCGCGACTCCAGGTGCTGTGGCTGGGAGGATGACGGTCTTGAGGCGCTTTAGTGAGTCTGCACCCAGCACTCTAGCGCTATCGACCTGACGCTGATCGATTGCTGCGAAGGCATCACGCAGGGGTGCAAACACTTCTGCGATGAAGCGAGTGGCATAGCCGAGCATGAGCAAGACACCGCTGCCCAAGACTGCAGCGTAGGCTCCAGAAGGTAGCGCGCTCGTCAACTTTAGAGCGGCCAATAAGAGCCCAAGTGCGAGCAAGACACCTGGGAATGCAGAGGTCGAGTAGACGACCTCTTCGAGCCAGCCTGAAGGCCTGCCGAGCTTCTGTCGACGCGCGATTCCCCAGGCGGGCAGCCAGGCCAAGAGGAGTGTAATTGTCGCTCCCGCGAAGGCGGCCATCAGGGTGTCTGAGAGGGCACCCCATGGGTTTACAAAGGTCAGACCACGACTGAGGCCACTGCCCACCCACATCAGCATGGTCGTCACCGGGATGACGACCCCGAGTCCGATGACTGCAGCGAGTACACACCCCGTGACGATTCGCTGTGGCGTGGCGAGCTTGATGGGCAGGATGCGTCGACTGTTCGCGGTGCTGCCGCCAACCTTGGAGCCGCGAAGCCACCGTGCAGCGAAGAAGAGGGGACCTGTTGCCATCAGCGTTGCGGCACCCAAGACGGCGGCGCGAGCAATGTCTTGAGATTCTACCGCCAGATATAGTCTCCAGGTGAGGACAGGCACATCGAGTACTGCGACGGCTCCGAAGTCACTGATTGCATAGAGCAGTGCAATGAGAGCAGAGAAGCCTAGTGCTGGTCGCAGTCGCGGAAGCGTCACGTCGATAAAGACCTGGAGGGGTGAGGCGCCGAGTGTGCGCGCCGCTTCTTCCTCGGCCGCGGAGCAGCGCTCGAGCGCGGCACCAATGATGAGCTGGCTCAGCGGCGCCGTGATGACCACAAGAACCAAGACTGCGATGCCGAAGCCCGTCATGTGGCCGGTACCGATGAGATCGCCGATCCATCCACCCGGCGAGAGTGCTGAGCGTGCTGTGGCAGCCACGAGGTAGCTCGGCATTGCCAAGGGAGTGAGGGTCAGCAGAGACCACCACCGGGGGACCCGTGTGCGGTGCTCGACCCAGGCCAGCCAGCCTCCGCAGAGCACAGAGCCCACAGCTACACATGCAGACAGTGCGACGGATCGGGCCAGCAGTGTACCCACCCCAGAGCCACTCAAGAGCTGACTGAGGGAAACAACATCACCGGTAAAGGGGTCCGCCGGCCTACTCAGAATCGCACTGATCAGGCCCAGCATAGGGAGCGCCACCAGGATGCCGATGCCGAGCATCCCGACTCTGGAAGATGTTTTACTGTTCATTACTTAGAGCTTGGCCTTGAGCCCCGCCATCCACATTCTTGGCGCGGATGGTCTTGCACCAAAGGGTCTCCAAGACTCTATCACTTGCTTTCCGCCCACATTGGTTCCGGTTCCATAAACGGCCCAGTTGTCATTGAAGCGGTACTCTGCAGCCAGATCAACGGTCAGCAATCCATCGATTCTATTGGCCTCGGGTTCTGGATCTCTACCCGCAAGATCTCGCATTGATGAGCGTCCAGTGGCCTTTCCAGAGACCATAAATCTGGCATGTTCGATGGTCACAGAGCCTGATCCCTGCTGTGCGGGAACGTAGGGAAGCGAGTAGCCGGACTCCACGAGTCCAAACTGAGGAAACTCACTGAGGAAGCTTGAGGAGAAGCGAGCATCAGTCAGCGCATACGCTGCGCTGAGAAGCAGCGTGAGTCCGTAGTTTAAGTCGAGCTCTTGCTTGAGTGTTGACTCAATACCGCGAACAATGGCTTCTCCACCGTTGAACTGTGTGTCGAGTTGGTCGTCTGTACAGCCACCAGAGAGAGTGCACTGGCCGCTGAGATTCTCATAGTCTGAGTAGAAACCAATCACTTCAGCGCGCGTGCGGCTGAGATTCAGCTGGACCCCAGCCTCGTAGTTCCAAGCTGTCTCGGGGAGGGTCTCGCTGGGACTGCCTGGTGCGATAGGGCTGAAGCCCTTGTTCGCTCCAGCGAGAACGCCGAGCCAAGAGAGTGGCTTTGCGTACACACCGATACCGGGCAGCCATATGCTGTGAGTTTGTGGATCCTTAGCGCCACCCTGACCTGTGCCGGTCCGGGTTGTAATTCTCTCGTGACGGATACCAGGAAGAACAGAAACGGGCCCGATGGTGAAGTGATTGTGCAGGTGCAGGGCGAGTGCTGTTGCATCGGTGTGGCTATCGAGGGTCGTCTCTGTGGGTGAGTCCTTACGGGTGAGCTCGCCCTCACTCATCTGCCAAGGACTCTGAGTGTGCTTTCGGCGCACATCGTCTCTGTGTAGGCGGACACCAAATTCAAGCTCATTGCTCACTGCATCATTGTCGACACGCCAGTGTCCTACTGTCTGGACACCATAGTTCTTGAACTGACGGTCATTGCTTCCCTTGACGACCCATGTATTGACGTCTTCACTGTTCGCCTCGCCCCGAAGCATCGCCAGCGATGCCTCACCGCTACCGGAGTCAGGGTTGAGATAGAGCAACTCGTGGATGCTCTGACCGTTAGATAGGCCGTTGACCTTGAACCACTGTCGGTCCAGTCCGTGGTGGTACACGACGGTCCGAAGATCAAAGTCTTGGCCGGCCAAGAGTCGCCAAGTGAGGCTCGCTTGCCGGTGGTCCCAGCTCATCTTGTCGCCCGAGCTCGCCGTGTAGCGTCGATTTGGATTGTCTTCGAAGTCTGAGGCTGTGAGGCCGAGGTAGGTCTCGTCGGAGACCTCACGGCCATAGCCAAGCTTGACCTCGAGGTCGGTGTAGATGTCCTCGCTGTTATCTGAGCTAAACCTGCCCTTTAGCATCGCATCTTGACGCTCAAAGCCAGTCTCTCCGCCGCCATCAACCTCCTTAAAGCCGGCGGTAGATAGATGGGCGATTTCACCCAAGACAGCCCAGGTCTCAGTGCCGTAGCCTGAGATGCCGTGGGCCTTCACGGTGTTGTGTGAGCCGTAGCCTGTATCCACCTCAGCAATGAGTCCATCGATGGGCGTTCGACGGGTCAGCAGATTGATGGCGCCGCCGATGGTCTGCGGGCCGTGCCGTATGGCTGCAGAGCCCTTGATGACCTCCACGCCGATCATGCGCATGGGCATGGGAAAGTAGTAAGCAGCGGGAGCGGCATAGGGTGCTGGAGCAATCAGTACCCCGTCCTCCATCAGTGTGATCTTGGCGCTGCGGTCTGAGTTTCCGCCCCGAAGTCCGATGTTTGGTCTGAGACCAAAGCCGTCTTCACCCCTGAGATAGACGCCCGGCACTGAAGCGAGAACCTGATGAATGTCTGTGTATTCGTAGCGCTCGAGCTCTTTCTGATCGATGACATGTGCGGAACCGACCACTCGGGGTGTCCCTCGTTCTGCTGTGATGATCATTGAGCCGTCTGCTGAGTCGGTACTTTCTTCTTCCTCTCTTTCTTCCTGAGCCAGAGCGCGCGCGGGCAAAACCAAGAGCAAGAGGGCTGCAGCGGACGCGATACGTGGAGTCGGAAGCAGCTGAACTGCGCTCCTTATCGGGGCCAGCAGCACAGAGATGAGTTGCTGTGGATTGTGGTTTGACTCATCGAGGCCGACCGCTGAAATGGGCTGCTCGGGCGCAGCCTGAAGCGTCCCCAGCAGTCTGTCCCAGCACGCCAGCCAGGTTCCAAAGTTGGCATTGTGATGCTTGGCCTCGAGTGCATGGTGCACTTGATGCTGGGCGGGGCTCAGGAGCCAGCCTTCTACCTTCTCGGGGAATCGTATCCAGGCATGGCTGTGGCGGAGATTGCCCGTGAGCGCATTGAGGACAAACCCCACACTGTGAACGCCGATAATGGTGTACTCGGTTGCAGCACCCCGAAAGAGCCAGAAAGCCACACCTGCCATCAGTCCTGTCGTTACCGTTCCCCTGAGGCCATACATGATGCTCTCGGCGGGATGAATGCGGTGAAAGGTGAGTGGAGTGAGCACCTGTGCTGAGTGATGAACCTGGTGAAACTGCCACAGCAGTGGAATTTTATGCATTGCCAGGTGGAGGATAAAGCGACTTGCATCCCAGACGACAAACAGCACGACTGTGTAGATGAGGCTCATCATTCCTGGTGAGATTTCTGGGGTCTGAGGTAGGCCGAGCCATCCATCGAGCGAGGTGGACACTCGGATCGCGAGCCACCAGGCTCCCCCGATGACGGGCACTAAACCAGCAATGGCCAGGAGGCGACGGGTCACAAGCAGCTGGAGGTCCAGCACGGATGATGGGTGTCTCCAGGTGTGGGTGGCGAGCGCTGTTCTCCAGCTTGTCTGGCCATGCTTTAGACGATGAAAGACACAGGCAACCAATGCTGCCAGGAGAACGAATGGTAAAAACGTTCTACTGGTAGGGTCGGTCACAGGCAGCAGGAGTTGCTCCCCGATATGCCAGATGGTGTCAGTCATTGTCCCCTGCGGCTTCGAGGGGAACTTGTAGCGTCAGTACGGTTGCGATGTCTGACTTAAGTAGGTCGGTGATCTTCTTCACAGCAGCATGGGCTGCAACTAAGGCATCAGGGTCAGTTGCTAAGGTCTCATCCAAGGGTCCCGTTAGCGTGGCGAGTACTTGGTCTGCCTCATCGAGATTCAGGAGCACCTCGTCGGCGAGTGACTGCTCACCGACCGCGACGAGCAGATCGTACATTCCAAGACTCTCGCCTCCAGTGTAGAGGCTCCTGAAACCCTCGAGGTTTGCCGCAACCCACAGCTGAGAGCCACCTGCAATGGGGGTCTCTATTTTGGTTGAGCAGTCATCAACACCACAGTCACTCAGGCCAAGCGGCCAGCCGAGCTTCTTATCTTTTACCGTGGTCTCGAGATAGAAGAGGGCATCGAACACAGCATTTACGCCAGCAAGATCACTGGTGAACGACGAGTCGCTCTGCCCTGCAGAGGCAAGGTCTGCGCGGAAGTTATCTTCCCAGTCCATCTCGATGCGAGTGATGTCATCGAGAATGTGGTCTGAAACAACCACAGCGTAGTCTGCCCGTGCTTGTGCCACGCCGTCTTCGCCCAGATCTTCCCAGAGGGAGTCAGAGAGGACTTGTGATGGACAGCTGTGCTCGTAGGGAGTTGAGAAAATGAGGACCTCGAGTGCATCAAAGCCGTAGGAGTTGATCAGCGTGTCATCAAAGAAGGTCTCTGAACCAAATTCCAATCGCGCTGTGCGCTGATCGACCAAGCATCGGTTGGTGAGCGGCCAGCTATAGATCTCGTCCCGAATGTCCTTTCCGCCGACGACTTTTAGTGATGAGCCTGCAGCACCTATCTGCATGGTGTCTGCAGCTTGCCAAGCAGTCATGGCGTCTATCCACGCTGTCTGCATTGCTGCTCGGGTGTCTACTGAGGAACTCTCAGCTGACCACTCGATAGCGGAAGCATGAAGGTCATCGGCAGCATCTCTGGCCACATTGAGCTGCTTCTGAACAACCTCAGGCCAGACATCCTCGAGCATGACAACCAAGGCATCGCGGACTTCTTCAGGGAGTGACTCAGTCTTGTCAGTCGCCCCACAACCAAGTTCAACGGTGACAACGGTCACCGCGAGCGCAGCGAGTACAGTCCATGATGATGTGGGCTTGGGTGGTGTAGATGGTGCCATTTGTCGTCCGAGGAACCCATGAGTGCTCATTTTGAGTGCTGTGTGGGCTAAAATTTTGGATTTTTTTGTGTAAACAGCGGGGCTGTTGAGAACGAAAGTCCCGAGCGCAGAGCGCCCGGGACTTATCAGTTTTTAGGAAGTGGCTCCATGAAGAGGCACTTTCTTGTCTACCAGCCAGCGCAGTTGTCAGCCTCGAAGGCGTACGCGGTGCAGACGATATCGCGAGCTTCCTCGAGACCGTTGTAGAAGACCATGTAGTCACCACCGCCACCTGGGACGTAGCTTGGCATTGTCTGACCCAAGAGGTCATGCAGGTCAGCAAAGTCGTCATCACTCATCACGCTGTGCGGGTTGAACTGGAACCACAGACCGAAGCCCTTGGCCTCTCCCCAGTGCTTCGCGTAGTCGTTGAAGCTGTAGGCTCCCTCGGTCTCACCCATAGCATCGCTGCCAGCCGCTTCGATATCCGCACGCATGTCGTTGATGTAGTGAATGACTGTCGCAGCGACGGCCATCTCCCATGTGCTCACAGCGAGCAAGGCGTGGTCCTCGAGTGCGGTCATGTCTTCCGCGGAGAGTGCACCATCAGCGTCTGCGATGATTGAGCGTCCAACCTGGAAACCCATCCACGCATCACCGACCATGTCAGTCTCGATGGTGGCGCCGACGTCACGCTTAGCAGCGTTCAAGCTTGCGCCCCAGACATACTCGCTGGTGAGGTCAATCATGCCGTCATCGTTGGCATCCTGACCACCATCTGCCTTGATGTCAGCTGCGGTCATCAGACCGTAGGTACGGTTTGCTCCGAAGTAACCGAAGCCCTCGTCCCAAGCGTGCTCTAGTGCCGAGTAGGCCTTGCCGTCGCCAGCAGCGCCAGTGTTGTCAGCGAGCAGACCCTTGCCCTCAGTCGACCAGTCGAGGTAGTCATCAGCACCTTGAGAGAAGGTGATGGCGCCTGTCATGAACTTCTGGAGCAACTGCCGGCGGTTGACACCGTCACCTGTTGTGTAGACCGCGTCGCCTTCGCCGTCGCCAGAAGCGCGAGCAACAGCTGCTGCGTCAATCTCGCTGATCCAGTGACGGACGAGGCTCTCAGGCGAGTCCACCGCGGGGTGATCGTAGCCCATGAACTCAGTCGACCAATCCTTGTGATCGGTGGCGGTGTCGTTTCCAGCAATCTTGCCGACGAGGTTCTTTCCGCTTGAGATGTCATTGAAGGTTGTCTGCACTGAGTTGTCGGGAACGCTCATCAGTGGAAGGTCGCCACCCACTTCAGAGTCAAACTCGAAGTAGAAGAGCAAGTCAGCCTCGACATCGCCCGGAGCGGGGATGTAGTCACCCGAGTCGATCTGTGCGGTGAGATCACCGAGGTAGGACTTCATCTCAGTGATGAGTGCTTGGCGCATGATCTGACCTGTGTACGATACAGAAGAGCCGTCTTCGAAGCGGCTGTCGAATGCGTAGACTTCAGCGTCGGCATCGGCATCGGCGTCAGCGTCGGCATCGGCATCGGCATCGGCATCGGCATCAGCGTCGGCATCGG
>Ga0315315_10002968_pt1 | contig 15520 bp, 21 predicted proteins | sample M140m3416metaG_FD_203699 | JGI IMG/M metagenome (GOLD analysis project Ga0315315, IMG submission 203699) | Ammonia-oxidizing marine archaeal communities from Monterey Bay, California, United States - M1 40m 3416 | ecosystem: Environmental > Aquatic > Marine > Intertidal zone | place: USA...
AGATGCAATAGCATGCATTGTCACTACTTACCCACGCTCATTTCCGTCTCATCTTTCTGTCTTTGGTCACATGTCACTGATGATTCAGCACAGGAATGGAACTCTTGAGACAGCCGGTCTCACTGGAAAGGTTGGTCAGCCGAATGACTGTGTGCAAGACAATCTTCTTGTGAATCGCAAGTGCGAGTTTCATAAGGGATTGGATGTAACGTTCAACAAGTGTGAGTATATCAATGACTCTACACATGTTGAACTATCAGCATCATTCCGTGAGACTCATCCGGACTCCTTTCAGAAGGAGTATTCACTGCTCAACTGGAATTGTGTAATCTGGGCGACACATACATGGACTATCATTGGTCTACCCAGTGTAGATTATCATTTCTTTCCCATTCCTCATCTAGTATGGTGAGAGTGGATCTTTTTTTCTATAAAATTTTTTATAAAAAAATTGAATATTTTTTAGATATCATTATACTTTAAAATTAAATACTTAAAAGCGAACATTCCCAAGTCAAACGGACACCAGAAAAACAGCATGAAGACACAACTTTTCTCAAAACTGTTTCTCTTCCTTGTTGGAGGGATCCTCATTCAACTGTTCATACATGTGCCTTTGAAATCAGAGACACATGACAATGGAGTGTTCAACATCGTGATTGTTGCAAGTGTTTTTGTGGCAGAGATCTGGAGACCAAACCTAAAATCAACATTATTGGTTTCCATTGCATTTCTTGCAATCAAACACTTGTTCATTCATGGACAAGTGACATCCATTTGTTTGGGTATTTACTACGGAATATGCCTTGAAGGACAGAAAACAGCATTCCGTATGAATGGGTACAACTATCCAGAGTTTCTACTGGGAGGTATCGCAGCACCGAAGCTAGTGAAATTCTTGAACACTAGTTTAGGAACAAACTTTGATACTGGCATGTGTCTCATGTTTCTTGCCATTTTCTTGGTAGCAAATATCCCAAAGGAAGTGCAAGATCTAAAGATTCGTCCGTTGGAAAAGTATTCATTCAAGAATGCGCGCTTGAAGGCACGTCTTCATTGTTGGGATAAGATGGCAGACACACTTATGACGTTCTACCTCCTTAGTCAAAGGGGCAATGAAGGCGTCATAAATGCAAAAATGGTTGGTTCGATTGTAAGCGTTTTCGGACTATTATGTCGAAGCTATATATCGTTCAATTTGGAGAAGCTTTACCTTGGTATCCAGGTTGTTCGATTTGGAATGTTAGTATGTGGTAGTGAGACTATGTTTTATCCAATCATGATCTGCTACGTTCTAGAACGTCTGTTGGGAACGTTGGCACTTGAGAGTAGAAAGGCGAATAGTTCTACAATCAAGAAGGTTGATAAGATGAATGGAATGCCCATTGTCTACATCACGTTTTGTAATTTGGGTAATCTAATCACTCCAGCATTGCTGTTATTGCAGAGTATCTTTCCTCTTGAGACTTCATACTACTGGTACGTGTATGTATTGATGAGTGTTGTATCACTTGGATGTAAGATAGGTGATTTGTAACCTAAATTTTTTTATAAAATTTTTTATAAAAAAATATAATATATTTATTCAAATTCAACAGTAATCGTAATTTCATCTAATTCAACATCCGAACTATCACTAATGTTAAATCCATGAGTTGTAAACATTTCAATTACTTCTTCTAATGGTGTTTTTTCAATTCCTGCTTCTAAATGTGAAATTCGTGAATATTTTCTTTTACGTTTATCCCATAATCCTCTATAAATTGTATTTCCATTAAATTTACCAATATCTGCATCAATTAATTGTGGTTCTGCTAAATTAAATCCTTTTGCTTCAGGATCTTCTTGAAGCACTAGTTTGGTTTTTGCAATAATTTCATTTTTTAATGCAATGACATAACTATCATGTGCTTTTTTTAGATTTTTTAGAAAATTTTTATATTTTTTAACTTCTTTTGTGCTCCATTTTTTTCTTGTTTCAATTCTATATTGTAAGAGATTATCTAACTTTTCTTTATTAGACCTTTCTCTATCTTCAATAATACTTTTACGTAGTTCTTTTACGTTAGGAATTTCCATTTTATAATAATATTTAATAATTAAATTTTTAATAATTAAATCTTCAATTTTTTATAATATATAATATAATGGAACAAAATAAAGAAGTTTCAGATACTCCACCAACAAATCTCAATTATTATTGGATAATTATATTTATATGCTTTTTTGTTGTCAATATTCTCAAAAATTACTTTAATTCAATTAAAATTGTTAAACCAATTATTCTTGCTGTAATTTTAATTATAGTTTTACTATATGAGGTAAATGGTGAATGTAAATTAGAAGAACCACCATTAATACAAATTACTAATAGAGCTTTAATGTTACTTGCTACATTTTTATATTGTGAATCAACTGTAAAATGTATTCCAGTATTTAACTTAACCATAAATAGCTTATTTCAATATCCTACATTAGGTGACATTCTTAAAGCGTCATTAGCTTACCTTTTAACATTTGGATTCAATTACATTTTAAATTTATATAATGCCAGCTCAGAAGAGAAGGAAGATAATGTATTAGCATGTAATATAAGTAATGGATCAAATAACTTATTCATAACTTTAGTTATTCTTGCAATTGTTTTAACAAACAGTTATCTTGAATATATTTAATCTTGAATATTAAAAACTTTATTAATTTTATCTAATAACGTTTTTACATCTTTTAATAATGGATATTTATCTAATTTATTATTACCGATATCGTCTAGTTTATCATTTATTTCATCAGCTTTTTTATAAATATCCATCAATTGACTTCTAAATTGTCTAAATTCGTATACACCCCAAAAGACAGGTATTGTTACTAGAATAGTTTGAACTATTGGCTGTATTTCAGCTAAACTTAAATTTTCCATATAACGTAAATATATTTTTTAAAAAGTTAAGTATAGAAAAAATATAGTTTAATATTATATGAATAATACAATTTTTTATAAAATTACATATAATATGAATGGAGGTGCAAATACTAATGTAGCAAAGATAAAAATTAATGTTTTGATATTTTTATCACCAGAACCAGTAGCAAAAAGTATTAGTTTACAACTAGAAAATCGATTATATACTGGTAATGAGTTAAAACAACTTATTATTACATTTGCTTCTAATAATAACATCCCAATTGAAACAGATCCCAATCAATGGCATTTACTTGATAAACAAGGAAGAAATATTACAGGACAAAATGCAGATGCTGAAAGAGAAATTATTGATCAATCAATATATAAATTAGTTCCCAGATTATTAGCAGGACCTGTCTAAGTATATAATAAGAAGATACTTAAAGAATATTCTTATTATATTTCATATATATATGTATGATTATATATTCAAATACGTTATAGCAGGAGACTATTCAACGGGTAAGAGTGCAATTGTAAATCGTTTTATAAACAATATATATAAAAATGTAAATGATACAACAATTGGAGTAGAATTTGGATCAAAAACAATATATGTAAAAAATAATAATGTAAAATTACAAATTTGGGATACAGCTGGTCAAGAACGTTTTAGGTCAATATGCACATCTTATTTCAAAAATAATACATGTATATTTTTGGTATTTGATCTTAGTAATAAAGATACATTTTTACATCTATACTGGTGGTTAAATATGATTAAAGAACATGTAGATGAAAAATCTTTAATTTGTGTTATAGGAACTAAGTCAGATTTAGATAGAAATAATATAGATAAACAAGAGATAGAAAAATTTATAAATGATTATAATTTATGCTATTATGAATGTAGTTCAAAAAATAACACTAATATAGATAATTTGTTTTATGAAACATCAGAAATAATATTAAATAAAATTAATGATAATATTATAAATAAAGATGATTTTAATAAATTAGGAATAAGGCCTAGTTTAAATAAAGAGATTTCTTATTTAAAAAATCATCATTCAGATGATTGTCAAACTTTTAATTGCTGTTCTATATCTTAAACATTGTCTACTGCAATATCACTAGTAGCTAAATCATATGGTAAATTATAATTATCTACTTTTGGACTATTTGAATCATATGTTATATTATTATTTGAATCATTCCTATTTTCATCTACGTTTGTACTACTTTTACAAATTGCACAAATAAAAAACGATAATGGTATAAATACTAGTAATAGAGATGCTACAAATGTTTGTAAAATAAATGTTGCTAAGGCAAATTTCCAAATATTTGTATCAGTTAGAGAATCACATGACTTGACCCATAATTCAACTCCACCCCAGATAGCAAGACCTAACTCAATTAGACCTAGACACACTAGAACACATATGTTTAGGTCATTTTGATCATCTTGTGTATTTTTAGCTCCAGATCTTGATAAAGACAGAATTAATGCAGTTAATACATAAGCCCATAAAGCTGAATTTTCGCATTCATGTGCAACAGTATAATCTTGTACTAGGAACATTATTCCAAATACAATATATGATACTGCGCAACCAATTATTGCTAAAACACCTAGACATCCACAACATAAGGCAGCACAAGCGGTGCAATCTTCAGATTCGTTTTTTTTTTTATTATTTTCCATTTTTAATTAATAATATTTTAAATTTTTAAATGTTAAAAGATAATTTTTTCAATTTATTTATAATATAGCTAATATTCCAAATAAACAAACAAATCCTACAATGGTATACATAAAACATTTGTCAAAAAATTTATCACTACCTCTATATATATTTCGTTTTCTTCTACTATTTCGTGCAGCAGCAGTCACTGCTATTATTGGTATCATTATAATCTAAACTATAATATAAAAGTTATGGTCTAAAATACATAAATAAATAGTAATATATAAGATATATACAATTTATTATGAACAAAATTTTAAATTTTATTCATCCTGATAGAATGTTTGAAAATGATATGATTAAATTAAATAAAAATCATGAATTAAATGAAATTATAAATTTTGTAAAAAATTATAGCGTTAATACAAATCATGAATTATTTTTAAATCAATTATTTGGAAATACCGACAATTTATCCGTAATTGCTGAAAAAATTATAGCTGAATTAAATACAAGTATGTATACTTATGAGATGTCTCCAGTTTTTACTGCAATGGAAAATGAGGTAACAAATGAACTAAAGAAATTATTTGAATTTAATAATTGTGATTCTTTATTTTTACCAGGAGGATCTATTTGTAATATTACTGCTATTAATACTGCTAGATATTATCATTACCCAGAAATTAAAGAATCTGGTAATAATAATAATTTAGTAGTTTTAACATCAGATCAAGCTCATTATTCAATTGATAAAGCATGTATGTTATTAGGGATAGGTCTAAATAATTTAATTAAAATTTCAACTAATACGGATGGAATAATAATTATAAATGAATTAGAAAAGAAAATAAGTGAATTAATTTTAGAAAATAAAAAACCATTTATTTTAGTTGCGACTGCTGGAACAACTGTTTTAGGAGCATTTGATCCATTAAACGAAATATCTAAAATATGCAAGAAATATAATATATGGTTACATGTTGATGGTGCAGTTGGTGGTAGTTTAATATTTAGTAAAAAATATAAGTATTTAATAGATGGTTTTAATAAAGTAGATTCAATATGTTTTAATCCTCATAAATTATTAAATATAAATTTACAATGTAGTATTTTATTAACTAGTAAAATGAATGTATTTAAAGAATCTAATTGTATTGATGTGGCTTATTTATTTAATAATGATAAATATTATGATTCTTCATTTGATACAGGTAATAAATATTTCATGTGTGGTAGACGTCCAGATGTATTTAAATTTTGGTTTGTTTGGAAAATAAAAAAGTTAAAATATTTTGAAATATTGATTGATGATATATTTAGTAGATGTGAATATTTCAAAAAGCTAATTAGGAATAATAATAATTTTATGTTAGTACTAGATAATAAGAGTGTGAATGTATGTTTTAAATTAAAAAGAGAAAATAAATATTTGGAAGATGATGAATATAAAAAAATCAAAAATATTTTAATTGAAAAAGATATAATGATACCATACCAAAAATGTAAAAATTTTGGTAATTTTTTTAGAATTTGTTTCGTAAATTCAAATTGTACTAATAAATATATTGATTATTTAGTAGAAACAATTAATGAAAATTTATAAGATATCATGTTTTCCAAAAATACCTTCAATATTAAAATTAGTTTTTGTATTAGATAATACAAATTTAAGGTTTCATCGTAACTACCTTTAAATTTAAGTTCTAGTTTTTTTTGTACATTTTAAAAAATTTTTTATATTAAGCAAATTTTATAATATCAAATTCATCTAATAAAATATGTCTTGTTTGACTATTAATTATATCAGGTAAATTATCTAATTTATTATTTTTAAATAAAGATAATACATCTAATTTATATTTTAATAAATAACTATAATCAAAATTTAAATATATTTTATTAACTTCATCTCTTGAAAATATTTTCTTTTTATTCCTTAAATTAACATCATTATGAAGATTAATAAAGAAACTTATTAAATTATTTTTATTATTAACATATTTTTGAATATCATTATTGATACACCATTTATTAAAATGACCTCTGCATAACGAGCATGCTATACCATTTTTTTTCATTTTATTTACTAAATTTATAATTTGATTTTTATTCTCATCACTTGGATTATCCGGATAATTATAACTTAAATAATGTAAACTATTCCAATATAAATGCCAAAATTTTATAGAGCTTGTACGTCTTTTTTTTTGTGTCAAAGTATAGTTTTTATTATATTCGTACTTTGTCAATAATTTTATTTCATTTTTATTTATAAAATCAAAATAACATATTCCTGCTTTATTATTATATAAGGACTTGCCATCTAATAAAATTTCAAAATTTAAATTTCTAAAATTTGATAAATTTAATCTATACTTACAAAATTTAAAAGAATCAAATATATAATATGCATCATCTCCATTTTTTTTTAAATTAGAATTTTCTATAATAATTCTATTCCTATATTCTAGTAGGAATATAAATAAATTAGATTTTAAATTATATTTATAATAGTTGTGAATAATAATTTTCATATACTTAGTTAAATAATTAAATATATGAATGGTTAAGTTTTTTGTATATATGATTCTTTATTGAAATTAACAAACAAACTATAGTTATCATCATTATTTAATACTTTTAAAGCTAAACATTCATTTAAGTGCTCTTTTTTAAATTCGAAATAATTTAAATCCTTATTAAAATGTTTATCCATATTTAGAATAACTTCTTGTTTTAATTTTAAATTATGAGAAAATACATCAGAAATATATTTTTCAGAATTAGTAGTATTAATTTGGTCAAGTATAAAATTTCCTAAATTAGAAGATTCCTCTTGAAACTCATTTACAATATTAGTAAAATCATTGAATGATTCAAATTTAAAAAAATTATAATTTGCTACAAGATTTAGTAATTTTTTTTCTAATGTATTTTTTATAAACACGTCATTATAGTTATAACTTAAATTAATACAATTAATTTCTTCAATTCCTGTAGGATAATTACTTTCTATTTCATTAATTTGGTCATCAGATGGATTTATTACGTAAAAGAAATAATCCTCAATATTATTTATTTGATATAATTTAATTTTCATTTAATATAAGAATAAAAGTTATTAAATTAAATTATATTCAATTTATTTACTTTTTTTTGGGTGTTGTTTTATTATGCTGTCTAACACCTTTATACGGTGTATCTTTTGCAGACATAATTTTTCCAGTTTCTGTATTAATTTTATAATATTGTCCAGTTTTTGGATTATAGAATTGTTTTCTATCTTTCATTTGACCAGAACGGTGTCCATCTCCAGTATTTTTACCCATTTTATATAATATATAAGTAAATACACTATAAAATTAAATATTCATTTTTTTTACAACTTTTCTATTTGTTTATAGAAATCTACATTAAAATTTCCTTCAGGAGCAACCATTCTTTTTGGTGTTGTTATAACAAATTTAGGTTTATATCCTTTATCAAAGTTATAAATTGGTTTTTTATTATTTATTTTTGGATCATTTGCTTCAAACATTTTCGTATCTTTAACATCTTCATTTATAACATCATCTAAGTTTGACTTTGGTTCAATAACATTAACAGATTCTGATGAGCTTTCTTCTGAATCAGAAGCTCCATCTGATAATAGATAACTAGTTAATCTATATATATGAATACCCAAGCCTCCTACCGTAGAAATTAAATCTCCAAAATTTGGAATAAATCCAAGTAATGCTGCACCAATACCGAAATAGTCCAAGTTTAAAATTGCAAATACTAAATTAGAAATTACTAATAAATTTTTTGATTCTTCTAATCCAAATAAATTAAATCTTGGAAAAGATAAAGCTAAGTCTAATAAAATATCAAATAAGACAATAATTGTATTGTATGTATTGTATAATATTTTAAAAAATGTAGAACCATCAATTTGACTTTTTAATAACATATCTAAGCCCCATAATAAACCACCACCAGATTGATTTAACTCAAATACATTTGAAATTATTTTTTTCTTAACTTTTTTATTATAATTATTCTTTTTATCTATTTTTCTCATTTGTTTAATAAAATCTCTTATTTCATCATTTTTAAAGTTTTTTGTTTTTTTTAACTTTTTAAAAATATTTTTTTCTAAAGAACTTCTATCTAAATAGAAATTATTTAATAAACTTTTTGTAATTATATACTCTAAATTATTTAAATAATAATCATCTATATAATTATTTTTTTTTACAATTAACATTTTAATTTTAGGTTTAGAATCAAATATATAAAATTTATCATTATAAGAATTTAATAAATTATTCATATATTAATACTAGATAAAATTAATATATCATTATTTTATTTATAATATATATATATATGCCTCAACCTACTAATAAATCTAGTAGTGATTTTTATTTATATAAACATTTATATAATCCAATAGCGAAAAAAATATGTTTTATTCATCCTAATATTATTACTATATTAGGTGCATTCCTTACAATTCCTATATTTTACAATTATTACAATAACCAAAGTATGACAATTTATATTACACTTGTTATATTTAGAGCAATACTTGACTCATTGGATGGTGCTGTAGCAAGAAATTGTAATTCTGGAAGTAAAATAGGAGCATTACTTGATATATTTTCAGATACTTTATGTATATCTGCTATTGGAATGTTATTTTTATATAGATTATATCAAATAAAAGATGATAATAAGTATAATAAATATATATTAATAATATCAGGTTTTATAATATTTTATATGATGGAGTCAACTATAGAAGAACTAATAGGAATTAGAAATCCTGAAACAATGTTCAAATATAATCTTGGTGGATTTGAATTAGACAGATTTATTCATGATAATGTATCATTAGCAACAACTATTAGTTATTATTTAATGAAAAATTATGTATAAATTATGATTAATATTAAAAAATTATCTAAATATTATTATATGAATTTAAATTTTGATTTAAATAAAAAATATCTTTATTTAATAAATTTAGTTGCTGTTTATTTACTTTACACTAATTTCGATATCAATATTTATAAATGTTCGAAGTTTACACACATATTTGGAATAGTTGCAGGTTTCTTATGTATATACTATGAATGTAATATAATTGTATTTACAATTGGAGCAAGTCTTTTTAACTTTCATACTATTCATCAAATATATACAGAAGGTAAAAAATAATTTTTATTACATTTAAATAAAAATTATTTATATTTCATAATGAGTGATATCTTTTATAGATATTATATAAACTTAAAAAATGATTTTAATAGAATAACTATTACAAAAATAAAAAAAAATAGTATTTTTATTAAAGATGGTTTTTTAACTATTAAATTTGACTTGAAAGATCTAACAACTTGTACATTTTGTGGATCATTTAATGAATGTGATTATAGAAAATGTAAACATATTTATTTCATATTAGTAAATCATTATAAATTAGATTTTTATGATTTATTTTTTGTTTGGAAAAATAATAATTATGAAAAATTACTTAATAAAGAAAAGTTCGATTATTCAAATGAAGAGTGTGGATTTTGTTTAGATAATATTGATTATAATAAGTATAAGTTATATAATCAATGTCTGAATTGTGGTAATTGTTATCATAACAAATGTTTAAGGCAATTCCAAAAAAATATTTGTATAAACTGTAAAGAGTTAATATATTAAAATTTACATTTATTTATTTCATCAAAATATTGTATTTTTTTAATATTTTTATTTTTGTCTAAAAGTTCTATTATAAACTTTAAAATTGTTCTTTCTCCTATATTTATAGGAGTAACTCTATGTAAAACATAAGTTGGTCTAAGAATAACTAAATCATTTGGTTTTGGTGAAATAGATTTTTTTGAGTTATTTTCCATCCATTCAAAAAGACTATCACTCGAATTTTCTAAAGTTAAAACAATTTCAAATGCATCGGGTGTAAATAATGATGTGTCAATATGCCAAGGTATACCTTGGGAACCATTAAAATATTTTCGATATTCTATTGGAAATGATGGATTATCATTAATAATATAGTTATTTTTTTTAATATTATTTATTATATTAATTAATTTATTATTTTTATAGATCAGATCATATAATTCTTTGTGTTTCTGAGTATGAACACATGACGATATGCGATTATTTGATCTAGAGTCTTGATATAAATTTAATTTTTTTGTAATATTTTTAATGGCATTAAATTCTTCATCTGAAAAAAATGAATTAAAAAACCAAATATTATCTAACTTATAATTAATTTTATAATTCTCTATCATATATTAATTAAAGATTTTTAAAATATAGATGTGATACATCTTCCTCACTTTTTTTCTTATAAAAGTTATGAAATTTGTCCCATGTATCAAATTCATTAATTCTATTACATTTTGATAAAAAACTAAATTTATGAAATTTAGTTTTTAAATCACAATTATGCATTTTATAAATAATACTATTATCATTTTCAAATTCATCATTTGAATAGCAAGTACCCTGACTTCCAATAAAATGTATCTTATTTGATGTTGCATCTAAAAAAATACTATCAGGATCATGACCTTTTACAATTAGAGTATCAAAGTTTTGAATTTTATTTTTTAAAAAATCATAATGTTCTGGTATAACACTGTTTGTATAATAATAAACCATTTGATCATTATTAGAATAAATTCTTAAATTACCATAAACATTGACTAATGTTAAACCAACATTGGTCATATTGTTATCTAAATTAGATATAAACTTTGGTCTATAATATCCGTTTAATCCATTTTTCATTATTATTTCTGATTGTAGAATACCGAATTCACTATTTGGTTGACCATCAATATAATAGAATAATTTTATTTCTTTAAAATGTTCAATAGGTCGAGTGTCCAACCCGGCTCCAACATAAACTGCTTTCATTTATAATTATAATTATCTTTTAAATATAATTATAGGTATATTCAATTTTATTCATCTAATAAAAATTTATATAATTCCTCTCCAAATTTTTCTTTGAATAAATCATCAAATTCTGTAAGAATATCCATTAATTTTTCATAATATAATTCTCTACTAGACCACATATTGTATGGTAGTAAATAATTTTCTGGAACTTCATCTATCATTGGAATATCAATATTTAGATATGGAAAGTTTTTAAATTCACAATCATTTATTGATTCATTGCTAATCATGTCAACAATTTTTCTAGTATGTTTTAAAGGCATTCTTTTACCATCTCCTAACCATCCAGTATTTAATAACCAAACATTACAGTCATGTTTCATTATTTTATCCATTAACATACTTCCATAAATTTCAGGTTTCCAAATTATAAATGGTTCTGCAAAGCATGTGCTAAATGTTTTAGTAGGTTCAACAACACCTTTCTCAGTTCCTGGCATTTTGCAAGTGTATCCTAATAAGAAGTAAAATACTGCTTTTTTAGGGGTTAGCCTGGAGACAGGAGGAATTAATCCAAATGCGTCACATACAAGTAAAACAATATTTTTAGGATGAGCATTAATAGATGCTGGAATTAAAACATTATCTAAATGATTTAATGGATATGCACATCTTGTATTATGAGTAATACTTATATCATCATAATCTACAGAATTATCTTCATTTAAGATAACATTTTCTAGAACTGCTCCTCTTTTAATTGCATTATAAATTTCAGGTTCATTTTCTTTTTTTAATCCAATACATTTTGCATAACAACCGCCTTCAATGTTAAAAATTCCATCATCTGTCCAAACATGTTCATCATCGCCAATTAAGGTTAATCCTTTAGAAGCAGATAAAGTTGTTTTGCCTGTACCACTTAATCCAAAGAATGATATTACATTTCCTTTATCATTTACACATGCGCTAGAATGTAAACATAAATTATTTACAGTTGGCATTTTATACATCATGTAAGTTAAAACAGATTTTTTCATTTCGCCTGCATATTTTGTTCCATAAATTACAACTTTACCTTTAATTAAATCTAAACCAATTAAATTTTCATCTAAATCACCTTTATCTAAATTCATTTCATTTAGTTTATCATCAAAATGTTTTAGTGTAATAGAACTACAATTAATAACTTCTAAATCAATGTGTGTATGTTGTTTATCTGCAGGTATGAGCATATTTCTCATAAATAACGCGTGATAAGGATCTGTACAAATAATTCTAACATTTATTTGATTTTTTGGATCCCAGCCTGCGTAACAATCCATAATATATATATCTTTGCATGAGTTAATATAATTATGTCCATTCAAATAATAGAAATAAAATAATTCCTCTTCAATTGGTTTGTTTATATTTCCCCACCATATATCTTTAGTTAAGTCAGTTTTAACTACTCTTTTGTCTTTTGGACTTCTTCCAGTATATTTACCACTATATGCTACAAGAGCCCCAGTATCATTTGTTTTATGTATTTTTAAAGCATGATTATATAATTCATCAGCACTTAAGTTATAGTATTTCATTTATATGTTTATAGACATATAAAACATCTAATGGTTGATAAAATTGAAAATTTAGTTATATATTACTACTATTTTAATATATAAAATTAAAAATGGTGAAATTACACATCGATTATACGCAAGAATATTCTGAAGATCTTTTAGCTTTGCTAAATGATCAAACAGACGTTTTCGAACTTTTCGAGATTGCTGAGGATGAAGAAGGAGGGGATGATATTCAAATGATCCCGCATTTTGGAACATTTTCTTACACATATAATGAAGTATCTTATACTATCTCATATAATGAAATTCATGATTGTATTCATGAAGGAGAAAAGAAAAGACAAATTACAATTGATTGCTCTCAATTTGAAGATAAAGCTAAGAACATTAAAGCAATTAAAGATTTACTTATTTTTTCTAAAAAGAATTGTAGACCAGAGCTTGAGGATAATATCCGAATTTATATTTCAAATGGTATGAAATGGGATAAGCTAAATTTAATTCAAAAGCGTTCATTAGAATCAGTCTTTATAGATAAGAAGGACGCAATTGTGAGAGATTTAGAAAGATTTATGAGTAGTCAAGCAACTTATAAAGAAAGAGGAATTAAATATAAAAGAAACTATCTTTTATATGGTCCACCAGGAACTGGAAAGACTAGTTTTATTACGGCAATTAGCTCAATGTATAATTTAGATATCTTTATGGTAAATTTTGGTGGTAATGTAAGTGATTCTGCATTTATCAAACTTATTTCTAAACTACCAGAAAGAAGTTTACTTGTTCTCGAAGATATTGATTGTCTTTTTGAATCACGCGAATCAAAAACAAATATATCATTTAGCACAATTTTAAATATGCTAGATGGATTTGCATGCAAAAATAGATTAATTACATTCATGACTACCAATCATAAGGATAAACTAGATCCTGCATTAACTAGACCAGGTCGTATAGACTATATTCTTGAACTAAAATATGCAAATAAGAAAATTCTTACTGAAATGTATAACAGTTATTTTACAAACGATAAGTTTGAAACTCTTTATACTGCAATTAAATCAAGAAAGATTTCTACAGCTGCATTTCATAAATTCTTATTCGATTACAGAGACTCAGATAATATTATGGAACATGTTGACGTTCTCTCTAATTTAGTTGAACAATACAAGAGTTACCAAAATATGTATCTTTAAAGTAGTAAACTTAAAAGCTTTATATATAAATTAACAAATTTGAAATTATTTTATTTATAATATTTATTATGTTTAAAAAATTGTTTTCTTGTTTTAATAGAAAAAAAAGAGATTATGACGAAATTAAAAGAAAAAGACTAAGATTACTCCCTTTTTATCATAAACATTTAAGAAAACTTTAGTCATACAATTCTATAACTTTTTCAATGATAGGATGTCTTTGTATATCTTCAGTTTTAAGTCTTACAATACCAAAACCATTATTATATTTATCATCTTCAGATGGATATTTTAAGTTAATTTTATTTATAACATCATATAATCCATTGTTTTGTATAGTCGTTTGCTTTAGATCACCATTTAGAATCATTTTAGAATTTTCACCAATTCTAGTTAATAACATTAATGTTTGAGAAGGGGTGCTGTTTTGCATTTCATCTGCAATAATTACTGCATTTTTAAATGTTCTACCCTGAATAAATCCAAGAGGACAAACTTCAATTATTTTATTTTGAATGTAGTAATCTAATTCATTTTTTGAAAAATATTCTTGGAATATATCATATATTGGCGCAGTCCATGGCATCATTTTATTATTAATATCTCCTGGAAGAAAACCTAAATCCTCTTCAATAGAAATTGTAGGTCGAGTAATAATAACTTTTTCGCAATTTTTTGAGTGTAATGAATCTAAAGAATATTCACATGCTAAAGCAGTTTTTCCTGATCCAGCTGGTCCGTTACATACAATTATATCTAAATTTCTATCATATAAATGTGATTTATAATTCGACTGTCCTTCTGATTTTGCAATATATTTTTTTTCAAAATTTAGCTTTTTAGTTCCAAATAACCTTGTTGTTCTTTGAAGACTCTTTTTTAAAAAAAATCCATTAGATAAGCTTAATAAAGACATCATTATTAATATATATAAGTTCATTTGTTTTTATATATAAAAATTTTGTTAAGTTATATTAAAATCAACTTTTTAATCTCTCCAGCCCCATACAATAATACTAATTCTACCTTTATCATGTTGTTGTTCTGGAGGTAATTGTGGGATTCCATGTCTCCAATCTACATTTACTTGATTCATAAAACCATAAATTGTTCCATTTGGTAGTGGAACATTTACCACTGCTCTATTTTTAGCATGTTGAAATGATGCATCTCTTTCTGCACCAAATGAAACACCAATAGTAAAATTTTGAATCTTTGCAATATGTGGTTTTATAGCAGCTG
>Ga0315315_10002969_pt1 | contig 15518 bp, 7 predicted proteins | sample M140m3416metaG_FD_203699 | JGI IMG/M metagenome (GOLD analysis project Ga0315315, IMG submission 203699) | Ammonia-oxidizing marine archaeal communities from Monterey Bay, California, United States - M1 40m 3416 | ecosystem: Environmental > Aquatic > Marine > Intertidal zone | place: USA...
CTTTTTTAATTGATATTCTTTGTCTACCTCAAACTTGTACAACTCCTCTTCTGCATCCATTTTGGCTAAGGAGTCTTTTGTTTCCATATACAGTTCATGCATTTCTAATGCTTGTTTGTATTTTCCAAGTTTTTTGTAGACTTTACTTAAGGATTTTGAAATCTTATCTAATCCATTAATTGTATTTATTTCTTGCTTTATATTTTTTGCCTTTAGTAAATAGTCCGATGATTTTTCGTAATTATCTTGTTCTAAATAAATAAACCCAATGTTTTCATATAAAACAGAAGCGTATTGAAGAACGTCTATTTCTTCACATATCTTGAGGCCCTTTTTATAATAATCAAGTGCAACTTCATCATTACCTTGTTCATGATAAAACAATCCTAAGTTATTATAGGAAGCCACAGCTAAAACTTTAATTTCAATTTCCTCTGCTATTTTTAGGCTTTTTTCATAATACTCTAGAGCCTTTTCCTTGTTACCTTGGTCACCATAAATGTTTCCAATGTTATTGTAGGAATACCCCATTGTTGCTTTATCCCCTATCTCCTCTTTTATCACCAAGCTTTTTAAATGATATTCTAGCGCCTTTTCCTTGTTACCTTGGCTATCATAAATATTTCCAATGTTACTGTAGGAATCCCCCATTCCTTTTTTATCGCCTATTTTCTCTCTTATTACCAAGCTTTTTAAATGATGTTCTAGCGCCTTTTCCTTGTTACCTTGGCTATGATAAATGTTTCCAATGTTATTGTGAGAAGCAGCCATTCCTTGTTTATCCCCTAATTCCTTCGATAGCGCTAAGCTTTTTGAAAAGTATTCCAACGCTTTTTCATAATTACCTTGATTATCCATTATATTTCCAATGTTATTATAGGAAGCTGCCATTCCTTCTTGATCGACTATTTCCTTACTTATCGCTATGCTTTTTAGAGAATACTTCAAGGCATTTTCGTAATTACCTTGGATTTTTAATGAAACACCCTGCGTATGTAATGCTTTTGCCATCCATTTTTTATTGTTTCTAGCTTCAGCAAAATCATATCCCATTTGTGCAAAATAAAAAGCACTATCGGGCTGAGAATACATATAACCATCCCAAGCTATGCTTTTCATTGCTTTTAGCCGGTTTGTATCTTCTTGCGTTTTGTCATTCCAAACGCCCCACAAAGAATCTAGGTTAACTTGGGCTTTGCTACTGAATGAAATTAGCAATAAGAATATGTATATGCACCTAAAATGGGGTTTTGACATATTTAAATGTAAGAAACAATAACTACAAACCACAAAAAAGTGGATGATAACACAACTATTTTATTTGTGTTGGAGGTAGAAACGTATGAACACTTCCGAATAATCTTTAAATGGTTTTTTCAGCTTTCGCTATTGTATCGGCCAAGTTATTAAACATTGTTATTTTTCAATTTATCTGAGACCACATTTGCGGCTGTAAACTTTTCGATTATACCTTCACCAGTAGAGGAATGCGGCATAAATATAACATTGTTGTTGTCCTTTGCCATCTCTCTCATCGTATCAAAATATTGAGTGATTTCTACAAAACGCATAACATCTTCTTGTTTAATTCCGGTATCTTTTGAAAATGCTCCAATCGAATCTTTAAAACCATTTATTATTGCGTCTCTTTGATCTGCGATACCCTTACCTTGTAACCTTTTGGATTCTGCTTCAGCCTCTGCCGCCTTTACTTTTCTAATTTTCGCTGCTTCTCCCTCTTCTTCAGCGGCTCGCTTATCTCTTGTAGCGGCATTTATCCTATTCATTGCCTCTTTCACGCTAGCATCCGGATCAATATCTACAACCAGGGCGTTTTGTATAATATACCCGTAAGATTCTATCGCTTCCGACAATTGGCCCTTAACCGCTTTTTCCAAATCTTCCTTATTTTCATAAACTTCATCCAATTTTTTTCTGGGAACTTCAGCTCTGAGAGAATCAAATACATACGATTTAATTTGGCTTTTAAAATCTGATAATTCATAAACAGAATTGATAATGGATTGATCTTTATCCTCCACATAATACTGCACAGCAACTGTAATATGAACCGATACCTTATCCTTTGTTATAGTTTCTACATCAACACTTATCTCATCTATTCTTAAACTTTGCTTGTATGCAACCCAATCAATAAAAGGCGTTTTAAAGGTCAATCCAGATCTCCTTAGTCCCACAAATTTTCCAAATCGCTGAATTACTGCGACTTCTTTCTGACTTGTAATGACAAGTGATAAACAAAACGTAATAATTCCAAATACGGCAACAATAGCAAATCCAACAATCATAATTTTTCTTTTTTTGTAATATAGTAAAAATAACTTCAATAATAGCTAGATGCTCACCTCTTAATAACGGGCATATTCCTCAAATAGCTTTTTCCGCTTTCGCTATCGCATCGGTAAATATCTTTTGAATACGTGTACGGATTCCGAGCGATATTATTTTTCTATTCTCCGCATTCGGATTTACGCGGTTTGATAAGAAAACGTATACAAAACCTGTTTTTGGATCGGCCCAAGTAATTGTTCCCGTAAAACCAGAATGTCCAAAACTTTCATTCGAGGTGCATTTGCTGCAAGTTGGTCCGCTTCCTCCTGCTCTAACCGCTTTATCAAAACCAATTCCTCTTCGATTTTTATTGGAAACGAAATAAGGAGCCGAAGTAAAATATTTCACTACCTCTTCTTTGAAATAACGCTCGCCTCCATATTCTCCATATTGCATAAACAACTGCATCATTACGCCTAAATCATTGGCATTAGCAAAAAGCCCTGCATGACCGCAAACACCTCCCAGCATAGCCGCACCTTGATCATGAACATCTCCTTGAATCAATTGCCCTCTAAAAGCTTTATCATCCTCTGTTGGAGGAATGCGGTTCAAATCCCATTTTAATCTTGGCTTATAACCAATATTCTCCAACCCAAGTGGTTTATAAAATGCGTTCATCACATAATCATCTTGGGTCGTATTGGTTTTATTCCGGATAATTTCATTGATAAAATAATAGCCTATATCACTGTATTTGTATTTCTTAACCGCTGAAACTTTCGTAGATAAAATCTTTTTGAATATGGAATCTCTTAGGCTTTTGTGTGCAAACAGGTTGTCAGCTACACGCTCCGAGAAATAGTCGGTTTGCTTGACGCTGTACAATTCAAATTTAGGTTTTCCCTTGTGCAATGTTCTGATATAAAAAGGTATCCATGGAGTAAATCCTGCTTGATGAGTTAACATCTCCTTCAACAGAATATTTTTATAAGCAGATGTATCTACCATGTCGGGTAAATAAGCACTTAATGAACTGTCTACATCCACAATACCTTCACTCTGAAGCTTCATCAAGGAGGCAGTTGAACTTGCAATTTTAGTAATTGAAGCCAAGTCATAAATATCTGTTGTTTTAACCGGCAGAGCCCCCTTATCATAAGTATGATTACCAAAAGACTTGTAATAAAACACCTTCCCGTCTTTCGCAGCAAAAATCTGACAACCCGGAAATACTTTCTCTCTCAAAGCTTCAGATACAATTAATTCAACACCACTTAAATCTTTTGGACTTATATTTAATGCTTGCGGCATGGTATAATTTATTCGAATCGATTTGTCAATTATTATACCTGAACCATTCGGATAGTTTTTTACAGATACAGGCAATTTTCCTTTTGCAGGTAATCCTCCAAAAATAATCTGACCGCTTATGTCTTGCGCTAAACTTTCTTCCTCATAACTGACCAAAATAGCTTTTGCCTTGTGCGCACCCTCGAACTTATTCAAGCAGTATGGATTACCCAAAATATTTAGTATCACATTGTGCTGAGAAGTCAAGCTATCTAACAGACTATTGAGTTGTTTGGTAACACCAAAATTCTGATACGGTCGTTGATTCATATCATGAATTGTAATCAACACCAAGTTGTATTCCTTTAGCTCATCTAAAGCTTTTACAATTTCATCATTCGAGAGTTTTAAAGAATAGGAAAAAGCATCAAAATCGCAATATCGATCAATGGAGGTATTAAAATCGTTTTCGTTTGCAGCCCCAATTGTAATGGATGCAATTTTCTTTTCTGCAAGCTTCATAACTGGAACTGCAGCTTCTTCATTCTTTAAAAGTGTCAATGCACTTTCATATAGTTTCATATTTACAAATTCGGCTTCCGATTTATGCAAGTCCTCAGAAAGTGAAGCTGTATCAATCGGTTTATATTTGTTTAAACCGCACCATGCTTTTGCAAATAATATTTTGCGACATCTTCTATCTATTTCTTTTTGAGAAATTAATTTTTGATCAATTGCCATTTTGATTTCTTCAATCGCTGTGGGTATATCTTCTGAAAATAACAACACATCATTACCCGCTAACAAAGCTTCTACATCTAATTTTCCTGGATTATAAAATGCACTAACACCCCGCATATTTAAAGCATCTGTAAAAATAAGCCCCTCAAATCCCATTTCTTTTTGAAGTAAATCAGTAACTATATTTTCAGATAATGTAGATGCCCTATTTGGTCTATCGTCTAAACTAGGAATATACAAATGCGCAATCATCATACTCCCTAATCCACTATCAATCATTTGTTGAAAAGGATACAACTCCAAAGAATCGAGTCTTTCTCGGTTGTGTTTAATAATCGGAAGTGTTTTATGGGAATCACTATCCGTATCTCCATGACCCGGAAAATGCTTGGCATTTGCCATAACACCCTTATTCTGCATACCTTTCATGTATGCAATTGCTTTATTGGCAACCTTGTGTTTGTCTTCTCCAAAAGAGCGGTAGTTAATTACTGGGTTTTCGGAGTTATTATTAACATCTGCAACTGGAGCAAGATTTATATGAATTCCCATACGCTTGCAATGCATAGCTATCTGCTCACCCATTTGATAAATCAGCTTATTGTCGGATATAGCACCTAGAGTCATTTGTTTCGGAAACTTCATCGTGCTGTCTAAACGCATTGCCAATCCCCATTCTGCATCGATTGAAACCAACAATGGAACTTTTGCTTTCGCTTGATAGGCATTCGTTAAGTTAGCTTGTCGAATAGGGCCTCCTTGAAAAAAAATCAATCCTCCTATTTTTTGATCCGTTATTAACCTCTCCATCTCACGTTGATGGGAGCTATCTCTATTGGAATAAGCAGCTACCATAAAAAGCTGTGCTATGCGCTCTTCCTCTGAAAGTGTATTGAAAACACTATCAACCCATTTACTATTTTGCTTTAAAAAACGAGGAGTTACTTTTGGAGCGATATCTTTTGAAACTGCAGGTGCGCTTTTCGCCTGTTCAAAAAGAAAACTTGACAAAAAGACAAAAGCCCCAACTATCGCTAAAAAAAATAATTTACGCATTAAAAAAAAGAAACCCTAAAAATTAAATCAATCGAAAAAATTACCACACACAAACCATTCCATCCATGAGTTTGGAATAAAGTTACATTCACTAGCCAAACCTATTTTAGATTTTACACAGTTTTTTCCACGGTGCAATGTTTAGTACGAATGTAAGTTGCTAGCTCTCAAAAATCTGTGAAAATCTATTATACGCAAATAACGATAAAGTATTTGCTTTACCCTTTTTTTACGGGCACCTAAATTTGAAACTTAAAATCACAGTATGAAATGCTCTTTTTTCAATCTCATTTTTAGTCTAAAATTAAGTACAACGTATTTATCAAAACCCCGAATAAATGCAGCGGTTAGTTGAATAAAATAAATACGTTTAATCCATTGTTTTATAATGAAAAGCATTACATTTGCACCCCGAAAAGGAAACCTGACGGACAGGTTAAGTTAAACAACTCTCACAAAACCGAAAAGTGAGATACAATAATTTATGCCATATGGCTGAAGAAAAAAAAGAAAAAGCAGCAAAAAAACCTGCTGCTAAAAAAACTGTAAAAGCTGAGACTAAAAAGGCTCCAGCGAAAAAATCTACTCCTAAAGCTGCGAAGGAAGATGCTGTTAAAGCACCTGCAAAAAAAGCTGCTCCTAAAAAGGAAACAGCTAAAGCTAAAAAAGTTGAAGTAGAAGCAGTTACTGAAGAAACTCCAAAAGCTAAAACTGAAAAGAAAGCTGTTGTTAAAGCTGAAAAAATTGTAGCTGATCCTAATTTTGATTGGGACGGATTTGAAGCTGGAATTGAGACTTACTCAGCAGAAGAGAAAGCTGAATTAAGTGAAGCATACGAAAGAACTCTTTCTCAAATTGCTGAAAAAGAAGTTGTACATGGTATTGTAATAGCAATTACTTCAAAAGAAATTGTTATTAATATAGGATATAAAAGTGAAGGTGTTGTACCTAAAAATGAATTTAGATATAACCCGGACCTTAAAATTGGTGACCCTGTTGATCTTTACATTGAAACAATGGAAGATAAAACAGGTCAATTAGTTGTTTCTCACAAAACAGCTCGAATGCACAGAGCTTGGCAAAAAGTCAACGAAGTGTTAGAGACTGGAGAAATCATTACTGGATTTGTAAAATGTAGAACGAAAGGTGGATTGATTGCTGATGTATTTGGAATTGAAGCATTCTTGCCTGGTTCGCAAATTGATGTTAAGCCGATTAGAGATTATGATCAATATGTTGGTAAAAACATGGAATTCAAAGTTGTTAAAATCAACAATGAATTTAAAAACGTTGTTGTTTCTCACAAAGCACTTATTGAAGCTGAGTTAGAAGAACAAAAGAAACAAATTATGTCTGGCCTTGAAAAAGGACAAGTATTGGAAGGAACAGTTAAGAACATTACCTCTTACGGTGTATTTATCGATCTTGGTGGTGTTGATGGACTTATCCATATTACTGACCTTTCTTGGGGTCGTGTTAATCACCCAGAAGAGGTTGTTACATTGGACGAAAAAATCAATGTTGTTATTCTTGACTTCGATGATGACAAGAAAAGAATTGCATTGGGTCTTAAACAATTAAACTCTCATCCTTGGGAAGCACTTGCTGACGAGGTGAAAGTTGGAGATACTGTTAAAGGTAAAGTTGTTGTTTTAGCAGATTACGGTGCTTTTGTTGAAATCGCTGCAGGAATTGAAGGATTAATTCATGTTTCTGAAATGAGCTGGAGCCAGCACTTGCGCACAGCTAATGATTTCTTAAAAGTTGGTGACGAAGTGGAAGCACAAGTTTTAACTTTAGATAGAGAATTCAGAAAAATGTCATTAGGAATGAAGCAATTGATGCCAGACCCATGGGAAGGTATTGAAGCTAAATTTCCTATTCAATCTAAACACAAAGCTGCGGTTAAGAACTTTACTAACTTTGGTGTATTCGTTGAACTAGAGGAAGGAATTGATGGTTTAATTCATATCTCGGATTTATCTTGGGAAAAGAAAATTAAACATCCCTCTGAATTTTGCGCTGTAGGCGACGAATTGGAAATTGTTGTTCTAGAATTAGACAAAGAAAACAGAAGATTGAGTTTAGGTCATAAACAAACTGAGGAAAACCCTTGGGACGGTTATGAGACTGTATTCTCTATTGATTCTGTTCACGAAGGAACAGTTATCAAGATTAAAGACAAAGCAGGAATCGTTTCTCTTACACATGGTGTTGAAGGATATTGTCCAGTAAAACACATGAAGAAGGAAGATGGTGCCAACCTAGCTGCTGAAGAACAAGCACAATTTAAAGTGATTGAATTCAACAAAGAAGGTAAAAAGCTTATCGTTTCTCATACAGGTATATGGGGAGAAGTAGTTGAAGCTGCTAAAAAAGCTAAAACTACTGCATCTCGTAAAGCAGTTCAAAATCTTAACAGTAATCAAGAAAAATCTACTCTTGGAGATTTAGATGTGCTAGCTGATTTAAAAAAGAAAATGGAAGGTGGAAAATAAACCTTTAATTTCTATTTAAAAATAGTTAAAACCCGTCCCGATCTTGGGACGGGTTTTTTGTTTAAAAAAATACATTGCATTCCGAAGTATATTCATTTCTATTATTAACTTTGGATACCTAAAATTTTAGAAATTAAAAACACAAATATGAGTGTATTAGTAAATAAAGATTCAAAAGTAATTGTTCAGGGATTTACCGGAGGAGAAGGAACTTTCCATGCTGGTCAAATGATTGAATATGGAACAAATGTTGTTGGTGGAGTTACTCCTGGTAAAGGAGGTCAAACTCACTTAGATAGACCTGTTTTTAATACTGTAGCAGATGCAGTAAAACAAACTGGTGCAGATGTTTCTATTTTATTTGTACCACCTGCATTTGCAGCTGATGCTATTATGGAAGCCGCAGAAGGTGGAATTAAAGTTATCGTATGTATTACAGAAGGAATTCCTGTAGCAGACATGATACCTGTTAAAGAATACCTTACAGATAAAGATTGCAGATTGATTGGTCCTAACTGTCCAGGAATTATGACTGCTGGAGAAGCTAAAATAGGAATTATGCCAGGTTTTATTTTCAAAAAAGGTACAATTGGAATTGTTTCTAAATCAGGAACACTTACTTATGAGGCTGTAGATCAAATTACAAAGGCTGGCTTAGGACAAACTACAGCTATTGGAATTGGTGGAGATCCAATCATTGGAACAACAACTAAGGATGCAGTTCAATTATTAATGGCAGATCCAGATACTGAAGGAATTATTATGATTGGTGAAATAGGTGGAAACCTAGAAGCTGAGGCTGGAAAGTGGATTAAAGCGAACGGGACAAAACCCGTGGTAGCTTTTATCGCTGGAGAAACTGCTCCTGCTGGAAGAACAATGGGACATGCAGGTGCAATAGTTGGCGGAGAAGAAGATACCGCTGCTGCCAAAAAAGCTATTCTTAGAAACTGTGGTGTTCACGTTGTAGATTCACCTGCTGACTTAGGAAAGAAAATGATTGAAGTACTGGGAGTAACAGCTTAATTTTTGAAATTCTATACAATATTCAAAACCTCAAATCTAACGATTTGAGGTTTTTTTGTCTTATCGAATAACACTGTTATAAACCTATCAATGAATCGACTAAAGGAAGCTAATTGCATTTGGCCCTTCATTAAACAACAAATCCAAGATGGATAGGTTTGGAATAAAACCGCACTTACTCTCAAATACCTGAATATACCTTTTGTCTGCCAATTTATTTTTTGGTGCAATTTTAGGATGAATTGTATCCCTATAATCAATATAACCGGAATGGTCTTTTTGGTAGGATTCTGTTTCTTTAACTGTTACCCCCAAATCTAAAATTTGAATTATTTTATTTTGTATTTGCTGATTTAACTGAAACAAGTGTGTATGCTCCTTTTCATAAATAGGAATAAAGTGATGCTCGTAAAACTCAAAATATGGAGAAGACCGATAGGCAGACTCTATAGACCTCCAATGTAATTTCCTCCAACCAAAGTCATTTTCGATTTGAGCATCATGAACCGCTACTCGCTGACCTCTTCTAACTAAGGGAATAGTTAAGTTCAATTTTCCATTTGCCCCATAAATCTCACAACGGTTTCGATAAGTTTGCTTAGCATAGTGCTCATGGGGATCTATCAATACTTCTTCTGCATTTTTTAATACAGAATAATATTCAATACTGCCGCAATACACCGAGCTCATTACTGCCTTCATTATTTAACTACTTGATGAATGAAAAGATCCTGCTCCACCGAACGCCTCCGTCAAACCAACCTTTCTCTGTGGTTTTAGAGAACCAAACAAAAGAAGCAGTCCCAACAACATGATCTTCTGGAACATACCCCCAATATCGAGAATCGGCAGAGCCATGTCTATTGTCTCCCATTAACCAGTAGTAATTTTGTTTAAAGGTGTATGTAGTTGCTGCTATACCATTTAAAAGATAGACATCTCCTTCTTTCTCTAGTGTATTACCTTCAAACGCCGTAATAGCTCTTTTATAGGCTATATAATTTTCTTCATTTAATGGAATTGTTGCACCTTCTTTAGGTATGTAGAGTGGTCCAAAATTATCTTTTGTCCAATCGATACTGATATCATTTGGAAATATTGCAGCATATCCCACATCAGCACCCTTCTGTTCCCACATTACAGATGCACTATCTATACCAGACAAACTAGACAGTTCGGCAGCTATTCTGTTACTACAAGGCATAATCATAACATTGACTTTCTTTAAACCCGTCGACGAATCTCCAACCTCAATTTCACCCCTTTGAATTCCAGATGGATAGATTTCGTAATTCTCATAAAGAAACTGATCAGAAAATGGAATTGCAGCTTCATAATTTTTAAAATAAAACCAATAGTTAAACTGCGCATATTCCGGAATTTCCTCTGCAATTCCATTAATATGAATAGTTCCATTAACAATCTCTAAGGTATCACCCCCAACTGCAACACATCTTTTAATATAATTCTCTTTTTTATCTACAGGATGCGACATAACTCCACCTGTCTTTGTAATGGGAGCTCCCCCAGATGGATTACCATATAACGCACCTCCACCCGCAATATGTTCTCTAGCTTTGGTCATCATGACATTCTTAATCTTATCAAATTCCTCATAATTTGAGACTCCACTCATGGTAAATGCGTGATTTCTTAAAATAGAATAATAATCATGCGCAATGGCATCATCATGAACAATCACAGTATCTCCAGCAGGCCAATTAAATACCATGATATCATTTCGCTCTATTCCGCCATAACCAGGCAGACGCATGTAATCATTTTTAAACCACTCTACATAAGATTTAGTATATGTTCCTGGAATTCTATTGTGAACAAATGGAACGGAGAAGGGTGTTTGCGGAATTTTAGCGCCATACTTTAATTTATTTACAAAAAGATAATCTCCAATTAACATCGTTTTTTCCATTGATCCTGTTGGGATAGTGAACGCTTCAAAAAAGAAGACCCGAATGATAGTAGCTGCAACTATAGCAAAACCAAGAGCATCTGTCCATTCCTTCGGCATTGTTTTTTTATTCGCTTTATCTTTAGAGCCAGTTAACCTGAACACAACTAATAATGCATGCCCAATAAATGGTGCCATAAAAAACAAAGTAAGATGATCATGCAAGCTTCTCTTTTCTCTATCCTCTTTCTTGGTCCAGTCGGTTGGCTCAACAATTACATTTTCTTCTTTATATGCCAGAGCAGGTATCATGTACCATGGAACCAAAACCGTTAATATGGTTTCCTTTGGAGCATACTTTCCAAACATTCTAGCAGTTTCAACATTACAAGCAACTGTAATTACAAAATTCACAAATGGGATTGGAAAAAAGAAAATCCACCACCAAGGCTTATTTAATATTTTTAACCACACCCAGATATTGTATCCAGGAACAAATCCTTCCCATTTTTTTCTCCCCGCTTTTTCAAAAATCTTCCATAATGATGCAAAATAAATTACAATCATTAAATACAATAATATTTGTGGTACTCCCATTTTGTTTTTCTATTGATTTTTATCTAAAAAGACAATACATCTTTCATTGTAAACACTCCTTTTTTACCGCGGATATATTCAGCAGCTAATACAGCTCCAAATGCAAATCCCTTCCTGTTTTTTGCTTCATGTTTTATCTCAACAAAATCAATATCAGATTCATATTTCACAACATGTGTTCCGGGCACGTCTTCAGTTCTTATTGATTCGACAGCTAATTCATTTTCTAAAACAATCAGGTCATTTTTCCAAGAATCCTTTCTGTCCAAATTTTCTATTATTCCTTCTGCTATGCTTATTGCTGTACCACTTGGAGCATCCAATTTTTGTAGATGATGTATTTCTTTCACGTTCACATCATATTGACTATTTGCATCCATTAACGCGGCTAACTTTTTATTTATTTCATAAAATATGTTAACGCCTACGCTAAAGTTTGTTGCATGCAATAATGCTTTGTTTTCAGAAACACATCTTTCCTGAACAGTATTAAATTCCGCATACCACCCAGTTGTTCCAACAACAACAGGAACATTAGCTTCAAAACATTTGTTGATATTGTCTACTGCTGATTCGGGGGAAGAAAATTCAATGGCTACATCGCAATCACTAAGCAACTCTAAAGCAAAATCCAGATTCGTTTGATTAACTTTCAAAGCAATTGAATGCCCACGTTTTAAAGCAATTTCTTCAATCACTTTACCCATTTTGCCGTATCCAAGAATAGCTATTTTCATCATTATTTTTGCCAAGCCAACAAATGTACACTTTTTAACCAAAAATAAGATTTAGAAGCTATTTGGATTACTGTTTTTCTTGATTGTGAAATGGCTACTTACCATCATCGAATTGTTTTGTTATGAAAATATTTTACTAATTTTCGGGAAAATCGTCTGAAACGATACAACCATCATAAATTAATTCGCGTCTTTACCGCAAGCTATGAAAACAACAAAACTCATTTTATCGGCTGCTCTTGTTCTTTTAATTGGATTCGGCTTCGGACAAAAAGGAAAAAATGGAACCATTACCCTTTCTGGAACTACAAACATTGTTAATGTTTTTACAACCTTAACAGCTGATGCAGCTTCAGGCAACAGTGTAATTTCCGTCGGCAATTCTGCTCTAAATTCTAATTCATACGGTTTTTCGGGAAATTTAGAACCCGGAGATTTAATTCTTATTATTCAGACCCAGGGTATAGGCGAAGCAGATATGATTGGAGCTCCAAATGGTTGGGACGGCACTTATGCTCTTCCTATTGATGCTACATGGGGCCAAATTACTAATTATAGAAATGCTGGAAACAATGAATATGCAGAAATCAAAAGCGTTCCCAATAGCACCTCAATTGAACTAAGGTGTGGACTATCAAATGAATACACGGCATCGGGAAAAGTTCAAATTATAAGGGTTCCAAGATTTGAAGACTTAACCGTTAATGGCACACTTACGACAGCAGCATGGAATGGAAGTACAGGTGGTGTTCTAGCAATTGAAGTAAATAATAACTTGATAATTAATGGTCAGATTACAGCTTCTGAACTTGGATTTAGAGGTGGAATAGCAAACACGGCATCATCATTATTAGGCGTGGCGCATTGGAGCCGACCCTTATCCAATGCAGGAGGAATGAAAGGAGAAAGTATTAGAGGATGGACTTCAGAATACGCACTAGATGGTGGAAGCTATTGTAAGGCAGCTCCAGCCAATGGCGGGGGTGGCGGAAATGGCCACAATGCTGGTGGTGGAGGTGGCGGAAACGCCGGTGATGTTTCTAACTGGATTGACGGTGTAGGTGTTCCGCAAGGTAACTTTAACGCATGGTCCATAGAAACGCAAAAGGATGAAGTTACTCCAGCTCCAATAAATGGAGTAGCCAGATCTGGAGGGGGAAGAGGAGGTTTTACCTTCTCCGGGAATAACCAAAATGCGAATACTGTGCCGGCCGGAAATACTGCATGGGGAGGAGATAATCATAAAAATCGAGGTGGATTAGGAGGAAGACCTCTGGATTACTCAACTGGGAAAATCTTTCTTGGTGGTGGCGGTGGTGCTGGAGATTTAAATGAATCCAATACTACTGGAGGAAGTGGAGGAAACGGAGGAGGAATTGTTTATATTCTAAACTACGGAAATGTTTCGGGAAGCGGGAGTATATTGTCGCTCGGTGAAACAGCTGAAAACACAACTGCATCTAGTGCATCATTTGGAAATATTGCGGGAAATGATGGTTCTGGTGGAGGGGGAGCTGGAGGAACAGTAATTGTAAACTCTAATGGTTCCGTATCCGGCATTTCAATTAATGCAAATGGTGGAAATGGCGGAAATCAAATTATTATAAATGGAGGTTTTGGCAACATGAACGAAGCAGAAGGTCCTGGAGGTGGAGGTGGCGGAGGCTATATCTCTATTTCAAATGGATCTATAGCGCAAACAGTTGATGGGGGCATCAATGGGGTTACCAATTCGAATGGTTTGACTGAATTTCCTGCAAATGGAGCAACAGCAGGAGGAACTGGGCTATCAAATCAAACAATAACCAATTCCTTTTTAACTACAATCAATGACACAATCTGCAGCGGTAGCTCAACTACTTTAACGGCTTCTGTAACTGGAACCTTGACCGGAACCATAACCTGGTATGATGCTGAAGTAGGAGGAAATATTATCGGAACCAACACATTAACAACCGGAGCATTAACGACTAATACAACATATTGGGTTGGAATTTGCCCAGGTAATTATTTGATACCAGTTTCCGTAATCATTTCACCACCGATAACATTTAACGATGCATCTGTTGTTATCGGAGATGAAAATTGTGGCCTTGGTGATGGAACAATTTCTGGAATTACCATATCAGGAGGAACTGCTCCATTGACTTATGAATGGAATGGAATACCTACAACATTGGATTTATCGAGTGCCTCAGCAGGCAGCTACACGCTAGAAGTAATCGATGCTAAGGGATGCATAACAACTGTCGGCACTTATGTTGTCGGAAATGCTGCAGCTATTGAATTAGATGAAACTAACATCAATATCTCAAACGAAAATTGCGGTAACACAAATGGAGGAATTACAGGAATTACTACAACAGGTGGTTCGGGAACTATCACCCACACTTGGAATGGTTTGGCTTCAATAAATGAAGATTTAACAAATGTTACTTCAGGAAGTTATACTTTAATAGCAACGGATGGATTAGGTTGTTCAACTTCTTCTGGACCCCATGTAATAACTAATATTGCAGGACCTTTATTTGACATAACTGGACTTAGTATAATAGATGAATCATGTTCTCTTTCCAATGGGGGAATAACTGGTATAACAGCTGTTGGAGGAACTACTCCACTTACTTATTCTTGGAATGGAAATACAACTTTAACTGCCGACACTGCAGATCTTGCCGCAGGCAGTTATACCCTAATTGTTTCGGATGCGTTTGGCTGCATGGATCAAAGTGGACCTTATGCTGTTATTGACAATGCAGCTCCTTTATTAGACTCATCTGGCTTAGTAATAACAAATGAGACGTGTGGATCAATAAATGGCTCAATAGCGGGAATTACGACTATTGGGGGGACCGCACCTCTTAACTACAGTTGGAATAGCAATATTACTTTGACTACTGACACCTCATTACTAGCAGGAGGTAGTTATGAACTTACAGTTACGGATGCTCTGGGCTGCACTGTTATGTCAAATTCTATTAATGTTGATAATTTAGGATTAATAGTCGACACCACAGCTTTAACATTAGTTGATGATGCTTGCACATCAGGAAATGGTTCATTAACAGGAATAACTGTTTCCGGCGGGACACCGGGATACACATTCGAGTGGAACGGAACAACAAGTGTTACTGCTGATACCTTAGGGTTATTAGCAGGAACTTATACACTTACCATCACGGATAATGCAGGATGCATATTTACAACAAACCCTTACACTATATTGGACAATTCAGGACCAAGCATAGATAGTTCTTTCATAGTTGTTAGTCCTGAGACATGCGCTTCTGCAAATGGCTCTATTACTGGAATAACCTCTTCAGGTGGACTATCACCATATACTTATGACTGGAATGGAAGTAATACTTC
>Ga0315315_10002970_pt1 | contig 15517 bp, 12 predicted proteins | sample M140m3416metaG_FD_203699 | JGI IMG/M metagenome (GOLD analysis project Ga0315315, IMG submission 203699) | Ammonia-oxidizing marine archaeal communities from Monterey Bay, California, United States - M1 40m 3416 | ecosystem: Environmental > Aquatic > Marine > Intertidal zone | place: USA...
GCCGCCCTCGACCAACTTCTCAAGATAGAGGGACTCAACAGATTTCTTCTCGCGAATCTTTCGGTAGAGCCTCGGCTGTGTGAATGCCGGCTCATCGCCCTCGTTATGTCCGTGCCGGCGATAGCAGACGAGATCAATTACGACGTCGTCGCCGAATCGCTGGCGATAAGCCATCGCTAACTTCGTCACGTGGATGACCGCTTCCGGGTGATCACCGTTCACGTGAAAGATCGGGACTTGGATCATCTTGGCGACGTCTGTGCAATAGAGCGTCGAGCGAGCTTCCGCCGGCGTCGTCGTGTAGCCGATTTGGTTGTTGATGATCACGTGGATCGTGCCGCCGGTGCAGTAGCCCACGAGCTGCGAGAGGTTAAGGGTCTCGGCAACGATGCCTTGGCCGGCGAAAGCTGCATCGCCGTGTAGGATCACCGGAACGATCGTCTCGCCGTCGGCGTCTCCAGCTCGAACCTGCTTTGCCTTAGTTCGACCTTCGACCACGGGATCCACCGCTTCGAGATGGGAAGGATTCGAGGTCAGCGTGAGATGGACGCGCTCGCCGCTTTCGACGCGACGATCGGTTGAGAAACCCTTGTGATACTTCACGTCTCCCGAACCAAAGGGAGCGTCAACATCGGGGGAGTCTTCAAACTCCGAGAAGATCGATTCGTAACTCTTGCCCAGGATATTCGCGAGCACGTTCAAGCGACCACGATGCGCCATTCCGAAAACGACTTCCTTAATGCCAAAGGAAGGCGCGTTCTCGACGATGTGGTCGAGAAGCGGTATCAGCGATTCGCCGCCTTCTAGGGAGAAGCGCTTCTGCCCGAGAAACTTCGTATGAAGGAAGTTTTCGAAAAACTCCGCAGCGGCTAACTTCTCAAGGATCCGATGTCGCTCGCCGTCATCGAGGTTCGGATGGTTCTGGCCTTCCTCCATCAACTCGCGCAGCCAAGCCTTACGACCAGGATCCTGCACGTGCGTGAATTCGACTCCGATCGGGCCGCAATAGGTGTTACCAAGCCGCGTCAGAATCTGGCGCAGGGTCTGAACAGACCCGCCCGGCAGATCGCCAGCGATAAAGGGCTCGTCGAGATTCTCGTTTCCGAACCCGTAGTGCGCGGGATCGAGCTCGGGGAAGTAGGTCGACTGGCCGCCGAGGGGATCACTCTGGGCGATGCGATGTCCACGAGCGCGATAGGAATGAATCAGGCGGAGCACGCGTGCGTGTTTGTCGGCAATATGCAGAAGGGTCGTATGTTCTGTGGGACCGAACGGAGACGCGGGCACGGATGTTCCATCGTCGAAGACACCATTAGGCAACTCGCTACGTCGATCGGATGGATCCGTGAGGTCGAGGCTCGACACCATAGGTGCGACAGGGCCGAGCATCGCCGGGGAGGCAGTGGAGGCCTGCGCGGGATCAAGCGCCACGGCCGAGACAGGCGCATGACTTGCACTCGCGGGTGCGACCAATGCGGGCTGGCGGGCGGGAGCCGTTTCGCCGAGAACGTTGGCGCGGACGGCAGGGGAATCGACGGGGTTCCCGAATTCACTCGACCAGCTTTCGTCGACGGAGCACGGATCAACGCGGTACTGATCTTCGACTTCTTCGACCCAGCCGGCGTTGATTCCGAAATTCGCCAAGTAAGGCGAGTCCGGAGGCGTCGGTTCGTCGACGTGGTCGTCCGCTTCTTTTCCGTTTCCATGTCCATCAGGAGAAGAGTTAGACTGCTTCATCTCGGGATCATCACCTTTCAGGTGCGACTTCTGCCGTGTTCGGAGGGCATTTCGGACGGATTCAGAGCGTGACCGAGGCCGTTTTAGGGAGCATACATTCCATCGGCAGGGCCGGCTCTATTCCTAACGGATTCGAGGAGTTCGAAGCGCTTCCGCGCACGCCTTTTTTAATCGGGGGAGCGCTAGGGACCGCATCCTAACCGAAGCGCGTCTACGGAAACCGTCGATACTCCCCCGCGTAACCAACACGTCCCTAGGAAACCCCCTTCCGCCCTCCTTCCTCGCGCCGGAGAGCCGGTACAGGGCTTGGCCGAGATGACGGAGCTACGCGGACTCGAAAGTCTGGCCGCCCCGGAACAACTTATGGTCGGGCCAGATCGACTCGCCGCGGCGATGGGGTTTCGGCTGGAGGACGATGGGCCTCGCTCTTCCGGCCGGGAGAAAAGCCTAAACGATCGCATTAGGCGACACTCAGGACTGGAGCGAACGCGAACTATTTCTTGCCCGGTCCGGGTGCCAGGATCGCTGAAACCACCAGCCGCTCTTCGCCATCGTTTCGAATTCCGTGCGGCACGCCCGAGGGTGCGATCAACATCACGCCAGGCTTCATAGCGACCTCGCGATCTTCAAGCAGGAACGTCCCCGTCCCCTCGATCACCTGATAGACCTTGTCCATGCCTTCGTGAGCGTGAAGCGCGTGGGCCTGCCCCGGTTCGAAGCAGTTCAGTCCAACTAAAATGCGGTCGGACTCGAAGAGCGTCGACTTCCCCATCTTCTCGTCTTTGAATACGGCAAAGGCCTCCGGTCGAAAGGCTTCGGGATGCGTGGGCTGATCGGGCATATTAGGTCACTCCGTATAGAGTCCGTGCGAAGCAGATCGCAAGCGGCAATGTATGGGTTTAAAAGGGTTTAGAATCGGCAGATTTCCGGCTATTTCTCAAACATAGAGTCAACAAACTCGACCGCCGTCGCCGGCGATTCGAGTGGAAAGAGATGGCCGAAATCGCCTCCGGTCACACTCGCATTGGGCATTCGCCCGGCCACTTCTTCATAATAGGCCCGAATGAAATTACCGCGCTCGGCGTGTACGAAGAGCACCTGCGCCGCCGCCTCGCCCACTCCCTCCGCGACTGCGGCAAAGGCCCCGCCATCGAAGATCGCGGCCTCGACCTCCCTGTCGCACTTCAGCGTCGCTTCGCCGGTCTGATCCTCGGCCATGCCTTCCGAAATATAGAGTGCGAGTGCTTCTGGGGTGAAGTCCGCAAAGAGGCCGCGGGTGCTGCAATGCTCATAGGCCGCTTCGAGACTAGGAAATACGTTTCGGCGTTTGCGGGTCGCTGCCGCTAGCCCAGCTCCATTCGATCGCACCGCAATTTGTTCGTGGGTGAGCGGTGGGAGAAGCACCGGGTCGCAGAGCAATAGGCGCTCGATCTGAGGCCCCAGTCGCTCGGCAACTCGGAGCAACAAAGCCCCGCCAAACGAATGACCGATCGCAAGCGCGACACGATCGTGCCCCGTCTTCTCAAACACGCCGGCGATTGCGCGCTCGGAATCCAGAGCGAGCGTCTCCCAGTCGTAGCCCTCGTTGGCCGGCCCCGGCTTCACGGACGTCGAATCCCCGTGACCGCGTGCATCGAGCGCAACGACTCGAAAACGATCGCGCAGCATTACTGCAAGCGGCGCGAGAGTCGCCGCGCAAAATCCATTCGCGTGGTGCATCACGACGAGTTCGCCCTCGCCGCCCCAATCTAGTCCGGCGAGTTCGACACCCAACTCAGCGCCCGGCAAGCGGATCCGCTCCACGCCTTCCAGCATCGCTCGACCGCTGGCGACCGCCTCATTCCAACCCATCCTTGAGCCCACGCCAACCATTTCCCTCAACTCCTTGATTCGATCACAAAGAACCATTCATTCGCGAGCCGCTGAATCGTCTCGCCCATCGCGACGGGAACGGTCTATGATCCATCTTCGTGTCAGTCCTTCGCCACTCTTTTGAACCTGCCTTGCGCACCCGCGTCGAACGTCGTCTAGCCGACTTCGATCGCATTGGTTTGGCAGAGACTCATCCTAATCTTAGACCCGCAGGCGTCGCGCTGATCATCACAGGGGATGAGGAAGGCCGCGCCTGTTTCTATATCACCCGCCGGCCCGCCCACATGAAACGACACTCGCGCCAATGGGCTTTGCCCGGCGGTCGTGTCGATGAAGGCGAAACGGAAATCGAGGCAGCCCTTCGGGAGACCGAGGAAGAGATCGGTCTGACGATCGACCCCACAGATGTGCTCGGTCAGCTCGACGACTTTCCAACCCGTTCGGGGTTCAGAATGTCGCCGGTCGTGTGCTGGGCCGAACCGGGGCAGACCGTACGCCCCAATCCCGACGAAGTCGAGCAGGTCCACCTCGTCCCTCTCGATGAACTCGAAAAGCCCGGGGTTCCCGTGCTGCGGGACATCCCCGAGAGTGATCGACCTGTGCTGTCGATTCCGATGCTCGGGACGCTGATTCATAGCCCTACTGCCGCCGTGCTCTACCAGATGCGCGAAGTGGCTCTGGCCGGACGCGGGACGCGGGTCGCACACTACGAACAACCCGTTTTCGCCTGGAAGTAGGCGAGGGACAGCACGCCGCGCCGCGGCGAAACAGTGGCTCTCGTTAGTTCACAGCACGGTCGCGCCCCTCCCAGAACGGCGCGCGTAGCGAACGCTTCAAAAATTTCCCAGGCCCCGACTTCGGCAGCACGTCGTCGTGCAAGTCGATGCCCTTCGGAACCTTGTAGCCTCCGAGCGATTCGCGACAGAAGGCGACCAAGTCTTCGGAGCTAACTTCCTCGGTTCCGGGACGCAGATGCACGGCGGCGTAAACTGCCTCGCCCCATTTCTCGTCCGGCACACCAAACACGGCTGCTTCGAGTACATCCGGATGCCGATAGAGCACCTCTTCGACTTCAGTCGAGTACACATTTTCTCCGCCTGACACGATCATATCCTTCGATCGGTCGACGAGATAGACGTACCCCTCTTCGCCCATATATCCGAGATCCCCGGTCCAGTAGCCACCGTCGCGGATCGCTTCGGCGGTCTGTTCCGGCTTGTTCCAATAGCCCTTCATCACGTTCGCGCCTCGAACAACGACTTCGCCCACCTCGCCTAGGGGAAGCGGGGAGCCATCCTCAGCGAGAATCTCGATCGAGACCCCGAACACGGGCGGGCCCGCAGACCGAATCCGGTCGTCCTCAAAGAGCGTCTCTTCATGGCGGGAGACCGTTGCGAGCGGCGAGAGTTCCGTCGCTCCGTAAACTTCGACTAACTCGGCCGAAGGAATCGCCTCGTGAACCCGGCGAAGAAGCTGGGTGGCTATGGGAGAACCGCCATGGGCGAGCCAGTTCATCGAGTCCGTTTTGCGCGGCCTCGCCATCTGTTCTTCGACTATGGCGGAGATCATCGTCGGCACGCCGATCGACCCCGTGCACGCTTCGGCCTCAATCAAATCTAAGGCACCCGCACCCGAAAAGACCGGCAGCATGACCTGCTTCCCGGTCGACCAGATATTTGCGAGGACGGCGTTCGAGCCCGCCGCATGAAAGAGAGGCGCCATAACAAGCATAGAGTCGCTCGACTGATGCGGGATCAAGCTCATCCAGTGAAAGGTATTCGCGATCAGATTGCGATGCGTAAGCATCACGCCCTTCGACACGCCGGTTGTGCCGCCTGTATAGAAGAGTCCGGCGAGATCCGACTCAACGACACCCACGCCGAGCTCGACCTCTTCCGATCTTGCGAGCAGCGATTCGAACTCATCAGGAATTTGAATCACGTGCTCGACACAATCGGCGAGCTTGCCCGGATCACGGTCCGTTAAGAGAATTCGCGCGCCGGAATCGCTCAGCGCATATACGAGTTCAGGCTCAGCATGGCGCGTATTGAGCGGAACGACTATCCGGCCATGCGCGGGGACGGCTGCATAGACCTCTACATACTGATGACTGTTGTCCGCCCAGATCGCCACGCGTTCGCCGCGCTCGATGCCTAAGCGATCAAGCAGTCCACCGAGTTGCCGGCAGCGCGTCCAAAGCTCGCGGAACGTGTGGCGCACGTCTCCGCAAACCGTCGCAGTCTGGTCCGCTCCGACAAGCACCGCATGGTTCAAAGGATCGGCGAACGTATTCAAGGAAGCTATTCCTATGATTCGCAGCGTGCCTCAGTGGCAACTACCTACTACCTAACGCTTCGCCACCGGATCTCCAATATTAAGGAGCGGAAGCGGGTTTGGAGAATTCGAATCCATGAAATAGAGCTTAGCGGCGGGATCCTCGGCCATCTTCTTCAGCGCTTCGAGACTCTGAAGCTGGATGTAGGCAGGGTTGCCTGAGGCGGCCAAGTTAATGGTCGAAATTTCATAGGCCTTGGCGTTTGCAAGAATTCGAAGTCGCTTGGCGTCTTCTTCTGCGGCTCGGCGTAACGCTTCCGCCTGAGCGACTTGCTGTTCCTGCTCAAGCTTCACGCGCTCGAGTTCGGCGCGCTGACGCTCGACTTCCTGCTCGCGTTCTTTCTTGCGGCCGATCGCGTCGGCGAGAACGGGCGGCAAGTTGATATTCCGCAGAAGAACCGAATCTACGACGATCCCCTTGTCCGCGACATACGTCGTCAATTCGGTCTCGATCTGAACCGCGAGCTTATTGCGCACTTCGTCCTTGAAGAGATCTTCTGCCCGTTCGATCTGCGTGCCCAGGGCTCGCACGAGGGAGCGTGCCTTCGGGTGGAGATGCACTTGAATCAGTCGATCCTTATCGCCCGTGTCGCGAATGATATCCGCGGCACGCGAAGAGTCGAGACGCCACTGGATCGAGAGGTCGACCTTTGAGAGCAGCTGATCCCGGGTCGGCATCTCGAGCTGCGAAATTTTAAACGTGTCCTGGCGTGCGTCGAGGTCCTTCCAAGAAAGGAACGGATTCACGAAGTGCAGACCTTCGGGATACACGTCTTCCTGAACGTCACCGAACAGAATGGCGACGCCGACATGGCCCGCCGGAACAGAGTGCACGAAGCGCTGTCCAAACATCAGGACAAGCAACACTCCAACCATGACGACAGCTAATTTCGGATTCACGGGACGATCTCCTTAATAACCGGACTTCGCCGGTCGGTACTCTTGGACTCTAACCTATCCGCCGTGGAGTGGCTGTCACGACTTGATACGGAGTTGAGCTCACGTACCAATCGGATTCTTTGCATCCGCGACGACTACGTAGAACAACCGGGCGCTCACGCCTGCGGGACAAAACGCTACGCGATGGCCTTGGCGTCGCGGAGCTTCGCGATCTCGTCTGCGCTGAATCCGAAGCCTGCCAGGAGTTCATCCGTGTGCTGCCCAGCATGCGCGGGCGGATTGCCAAGCGTCGGCTCGGTTCGGCCAAAGCGCGGAGAGGGCGCGGGCTGCATGAGGCCGTAGCGCTCCACGTAGGTGTTGCGTGCCTTGACATGCGGATGCTCTGCTACTTCGTCCATTGCTAGGACGGGCGCAAAACAGATATCTGTGCCTTCCATGAGCTTGCACCACTCATCCCGCGTCTGCGTCTTGAAAAGCGTCTCGAAGCGAGCCTTCATGAGCGGCCAGCCAGACTTGTCCATCTGGTGGGGCAGCTTCTCGTCATCTGCGAGGCCGAGCTTTTCCATGAGCTCTGCGTAGAACTGCGGCTCGATGGATCCGAGAGAGATGAATTTGCCGTCGCTCGTTTCGTAGGTGTCGTAGAAATGCGCGCCGGAGTCGAGGATGTTCGTGCCGCGTCCTCCGTCGCCGTGCCCACCCATGGCCTTCATGCCGTGGAAGAATGCCATCAAGGTCGAGGCACCGTCGACCATCGCAGCGTCCACAACCTGGCCCTTGCCCGAGCTCGCGCGTTCCGTCAAAGCACACGCGATGCCGAAGGCGAGCAACATGCCGCCGCCACCGAAGTCACCAACCAAGTTGAGCGGCGGCACAGGGTTCTGCCCCTGGCGGCCGATCGGCTCGAGTGCACCGGCGAGCGCGATGTAATTGATGTCATGTCCCGCAGCCTGGGCCATCGGACCTTCTTGGCCCCAACCGGTCATGCGGCCGTAGATGAGCTTTCTGTTCCGAGCGAGGCAAACGTCCGGGCCGAGGCCGAGGCGTTCCATCACGCCGGGGCGGAAGCCCTCGATGATCACGTCGGCTTTTTCGACGAGCTTAAGAACGGCCTCCACGCCATCGGCATGCTTCAGGTCGACACCCACGCTGCGGCGGCCACGCGCCAGAACATCGAGGGGCGGCGTATTTGGATCACGCGCATCGTCGCCGGTCTTCACGCTGCCCGCGCGGTCGATGCGGATGACGTCCGCGCCCATGTCGGCGAGCATCATCCCGCAAAAAGGGCCCGGGCCAATACCCGCAACTTCCAAAACTGTGATTCCTGCAAGGGGTCCCGTCGGCATTGTTTGTGCTCCGTATCATGAGTGGACGCGTGAGGCGCCCACGTCCCGCCCGCTGACTTTGCGTCGGGCGTAGATGAGGTGGGGTTCAGTGGCGCACGATCATACCGGATCTTGTGAGCCTGCCGAGGCCCCGCTCTACTCGTCTTAGCGAAGGCTACTCCTCGCTAAACGTATTCTCAGCTTCTCCGAGGAGAACCTGCTTCAGCACCTTGCCCGTGGCGTTACGCGGAAGAGGCTCGCTTCGGATCTCGATATGGGACGGGACCTTGTAGTAGGCGAGGGTCTCCGCGACGAAGTCCTTGATAGCCTGCTCTCCGATCGTTTCCCCCGGCTTCAGAACGATGATCGCTTTCACTTCTTGGCCGAGCTCTCTGTGGTCCACGCCGACAACGGCAACTTCCACTACGTCGGGGTGATCGTCGATACGATTTTCAATCTCGAGAGGATAAATATTCTCGCCGCCGCGGATGATCATGTCGCGCTTACGCGATGCGAGAAAGAGCAGTCCGTCGCGAAATTGCCCGATGTCTCCGGTTCGAAACCATCCGTCATCGAAGAAGGCTTCCCGAGTCGCTTCCTCGTTTCGCCAATAGCCGAGCATCACGTTCGGGCCCCGCACGCAGATATTTCCGTCCACCCCATCGGCTAGTCGTTTTCCTTCGTCATCAAAAATAGCAACATCATTTCCAGGAAGGACGCGACCCGCAGTATCCGGGTGCTCGGCTAGCACTGATCCCAAAGCCATTGTCGCGAGGCCTGCGCACTCTGTTAGGCCATAGCCCACATTAAAATCTGTCACGGCCTGCGGGAGCTTCTCACGAAGCGATCGCTGGAGATCCGGCGAGAAGGCGGAGCCTCCACCACCCATCGAACGAATTTGCCGAAACTTCTCGGGATCGAACTGTGGATGTTCTATGAGTCGCCAGAGCTGCGTTGTGATCCCGCCCCATCGCGTGACGCCTTCCTCGAGAGTGAGCCGCATGATCTTGTCCGGGTCGAAACGTCCCGTCGTCCAAACGGTCTTCGCTCCTGTCGCAGGGCCCATCAGCGCACCCGCCTGAAATCCCGACACATGAAAGAGCGGACTCGAAGTAATTCCGACTAAGGGGGGAAGCGCCGCCTGATCCGGCGTCGGGGGATTCATCAAGTACTTCAGGCCACCATTGCAGAAGTTGATCTGAAGGAAAGCGATGAAGTTGCGGTGAGAGACCATGCTGCCCTTAGGACGGCCTGTCGTACCACTCGTGAACATGATCGCCGCGAGGTCATCCTCATCAATCGGCGCGGTCGGTAGTGCGGCCTGTCGATCGAAATCACGGTACGAAGAAAAAGCGTCCTCGAAGACAACCGTCTCTCTTCCGATGTCTTCGCCTTCTAGTCGCGCGAGCCGGGCCCGATCGGCAAAGAGGAGATCAGGGTCTGCCAATTCAAGGCCGTAGCGAATTTCGTCTTTCTGCCACCAACCGTTCATGGCAACCAGACTTCCGCCTAACACAATCGTCGCCCATGCAGCCAGGACCCATTCCGGGGAATTAGATGCAAGAATCGCAACACGGCTGCCAGGGCCGATTCCATGTTTCTCAGCCATAGCCGCAGCAATACTGGCGACGAGCCGTTCATGTTCCGTGAAGGTCCATCGCTCCCCGGTATCCCAGACCGCCAGCTCCGCTTCTCCGAATTCGAGGGACTTATTAAGCACCTCGCGCAGCGAATGAAAGCGATTCTTGAACACGGGCATCGAGATACTGCCGACGTTCTCCACGGCGAGTTCGAAGGGACTGCCGGGACCAGTGATCTTCTGGGCGGCTTCTTCATAGGTGAGATCGGACATGGGCGGCTCCTCGATTCAAACGGGTTCGCTTCGAATCCTAGACGGCCCGGCGAGCGCCTTCCATCCCACCAGTCGACTTGGAGCGCGCACAGCAAGATGTATCTCAAGGCGTTCACCCAGACAGGAGTTTACATTTGGACGCCTTCCCGTTGGGGTGGAGCGTTGCGTTTAGCGATAGAAACTTTTGTAGACGTGCAGGCTTCGCAGCACGCGCTTCACATAGGGCCGTCCAAGCTCGTGATGAGGACAGCGCGGTCGACGCATGGCGTAGGCATCCACGCGGGAGCCTTCCTCCGTAAGGATTCGACTTCGCACCAGATCTGCATACCCCGAAAACCGGGTCGCAAATCGCACCTGGGCCAGCGCAGCGCGCGCCTCGCGCCGTTTTCCCTTCGTAAGCAAATCGCCCAGCCGCGCCGAACGCCGTCGCAGACAGGCGCTGGATCGGCCTCAATTATTCGTACGGGGCGGCGACACCGGGACCGTCACCGAGGGACCCAGCGATTGTGGAAAGTGAGGCACTTAGGAGCGCAATCAGGAGCACGGTCGCAGGCGAGACAAACAGGAAGAACCTCCCCCTCGACCCCAAGTCGTGCAAGAATACGTCGGCACCCGACTGTGGCGCGTACCTTCTATCGGGTGACCACCCGGGATCAGATAGATCGGAGTGAACTTCTTTGCGAATTGCGATCTGGGGAGCCGGCGCGGTCGGCCTTGGACTCGCGAGCACCCTCGCTCGACGGGGGGAGCGTTTGCTTCTGCTCGGCCGCGACGCCGCGACACGAACAGAGATCGCCCGCGAGGGCATTCGTCGGTCGGGCCTCTTCGGAGAGCGTCACGTCGCTGTAGATCAACTCATGATCGACCATAAGCCCGAAGCATTGATTGACTTCGCACCGGACTTCCTGCTGATCTGTACGAAGACGTGTGCCACGAAGGACCTAGCAGCTTCCCTCGCCCCTCTGTCGACCGAACTGCCGCTCGGCATGAAGCTCCTGCTCTGCCAAAATGGCTGGGGCAACGAAACGCCCTTTCTCAGCCACTGGGCCAACAACCGACTCTTTCGAGCCAGCATCATCACTGGCTTCCATCGCCGCAGCCTTGCGAACGTCGAGATCACCGCGCATGCTGCTGCTATCTCGCTAGGAAGTGTCTTTGGCGCTGATGAAAGTGCCCTCGCGCCCTTGGCTTTGCGCATCTCGAATGGTGGAGTTCCGGCGGAGATCGAACGCAACATGCTGAGCGTTGTGTGGTCAAAGATGCTCTACAACTGCGCACTCAATCCGTTAGGTGCCCTAACGAATCGACGCTACGGCGAGCTCACGACGGAAGCCGGCACGCGCGCGATCGCCGAATCCGTTATTCATGAAATCTTTGGAGTGCTTGCTGCGCGTGGAGTTTCATTGCCTTGGCAAGATGCGGCGTCGTATCTCGAAAAATTTCATACGGAACTCATTCCTCCGACCGCGGCGCACGAGTCCTCCATGCTGCAGGATTTACGTGCGGGGCGACCAACTGAGATCGAAGCGCTCTGCGGCGCCGTCGAGCAGCTCGCGGAAGAAGCCGGCCTCAAAACGCCCATCAATTCGGCGCTCGCCACGTTAGTCCGCGAAGCCGAGTCCCAAAAGGCGAGTTCAGCCGCCTAGCTGCGCTCGTCAAAAAATGTAGATACTGCGCCCCAACCATCGCAGCGCACTAGCCGGGAACGCGTCTCTGGCGTGACGGACTCCAAATCTCGATTCCACGGACGATCCATCAGGGCCACCGGTATATCGTAATCTTCGACTAGCCGGATCGCCGTTTCGAGGCTGTCTTCGACCGCAAACGCGAACTGATACTCGTGAAGATCCTCAAAGCGGAGCACCTGAACACCTGTCTCATTCCAGCCCGGTCGACTCCACTTATCGAGATGGTGAAGCTCTTCGTGCTCGATCCCATGGTGTGAAAGCCAGCGCTTCGACGCCGCGTTAGTCGTAGGCGGCCGCCCTGTCACCAGGTGAACATCTCGCCCGAGCAAAGCCCAACGCGAGAGCACCAGAGCGGCACCGGGAGTTGGTACGATTGCTTCGAGCTGATCATCCCTGTGCGCACGGTCCATGAACGGGCCAATTTCGGAATCGCTCAGCCCAAAGGACTTCTCGAGATCGAAATAGAGAACTTCTTCGACATCGACGCTTCGTCCATGGGTCTCCTCAAGCAACGCGACGAGTCCTTCTATCGTGCAGGCAAGCACATCATCGATATCGACATAGATTCGCTCACCCGGACGACTCATCAAGACTCCGACGCTCCGGCCCGCGCTTCAGACAGCGCTCCAAGCGGGGCCTTCGCCTTGTCGAGCGACTCCAGGTATTCCGCTTCGGGGCTCGAATCGGCGACGATGCCACCACCCACGTGGAGGTGGGCGTGGCCGTCTTTGCAAACGATCGTTCGAATCACGACGGACAGATCGAGTCCCCCCCGCACATCGAAATACCCGAGAGCCCCGGCGTAGACTCCGCGTCGAACAGACTCGAGTTGCTCGATCAATTCGATCGCCGCCAGCTTGGGTGCACCCGTCATCGAGCCCGGCGGAAAAGAGGCTCGCAACAAGTCGAAGGCATCGCGTCCCGTCGCCAATTCGCCTGTCACAGTCGACACCATCTGAAAGACCGCGGCATAGGATTCGATCTTCATGAGTTCGGGAACCGCGATCGTTCCGGGCGCGCACACGCGGCCTAGATCGTTCCGTACTAAATCTACGATCATCAGGTTCTCGGCGCGATCCTTAATCGAAGCCCCAAGCTCTCGCGCTAGACGCTCATCCTCAACTTCGCCTGCGCCCCGCGGCCGAGTGCCCTTAATCGGCCGACTCTCGATCCGTCGAGACTCATCCACACGAATAAAACGCTCGGGCGAGCTCGACAGGATTGCAGCATCCGGAAGCGACAGATAGGCCCCAAAGGGGGCGGCGTTATGTTTCCGGAGGGCCCCGTACAGCGACCAAGGATCCGACGGCAAAGGCATTTTTAGGCGCTGGCTAAAATTAGCCTGGTAGACGTTTCCCTGAGCAATTTCCTCGAGCACGACGTCAACGGCTTTGATGTAAGCGCTCGGATCGACGGTCGACTCCACGTCGAGATCAAGACCTGACTCAGCTCCTGGCCGCTCCGCGACGGTTGTAACTACAGAGGCTTGTGCATTACGGGTATTGGGACCTACCCCGCGCGGTCCCTCCGCGAGAATCCACTCGACTTGCCGCGCCAATTCGTCGACGGCGTGACGGGACCTAGCAACGGCCGCCGCTCGTGGACCTTCGTCACTCGTAGAATGCCCACTTCCAAATCCGAGCCCAACAACCCAGAGCCGATCCTCTTCATGGTCATAAGCCAGAACCCGGTCGACGAAGGATAGAGCGAGATCAGGCATTCCGAGATCGTCTTCATTCTCGTGCCGGATCCGCTTCTCGAAAGTTCCTCCAAGCTCGTATCCAACATACCCAACCGCCCCACCCAGAAATGGAAGGTCCAGCCCCGCAGACAAGCCGGCGACCTCATGCCAGCGACGATTGCCTGAAGCACTCGAGGTTCGCGTCGAATACACGAGCGAATCCGCACGAGGCAGCAGCGACCGAGTGGTCTCGACCGGGTCCGCTTCGAAACGATGGAAGCCTCGGTCCAGCCCCTTGCGAACAGTGCGCCGGACGTCGATTTCAACTTCGCCGTCGCGTGCCGTTAATCGCAGATAGGGATCGGCACCGGCAAAAGATCGCCGCCCGAGGCGGCCGTCTTCGAGAGCGCTGTCCAGCCACCAAAAACCGGGCTCGGCGTGCAGCCCCTCGACAACGCGGAGCCAGTCCGTGGATGAGGCGGGGCGGTCGAGGGTTGCGATCGCGATGCGTTCTGAGGGGTGGAACATCGGCGTCTCCGAAGGAGGCGGGAATCTACCGCAGCGCTGCACCCCTCGTCAGCCGAACCCGCCCAGATCCCTCGTTGGATGGGGGAATTTGCAGTTTTGGTCCTGCGTGACGCGAGCGGCTCGTCTGCCGCTACACTACGGGCGCTTGGGTTTAGGGGCCGTCTGAGGACTCTTCTGGCTTGCCATCGGTATCGATACCGGCCGAGTTGTCGTAGCACCGATAAACCGAGATCCATGTTCGACCGATACGCGCCATCAAACATCAACTCCGTGACCTCGACACTTATGTGCCTACCTATCCCTACGTGTCTAAAACAGGAATCTCACTTGAAGCGGATCCAGACCCTTTGAAGAAACTCTGCTTCTATCACTCCGGCTGTCCGGACGGATTTGGTGCGGCTTGGTCAGTGCGAAAGGCCTGGGGCGAGGAGGCCTGGTACGTCGCTCGAGGTCATGAAGACCGCGTTCGCATGGGCGACTGCGAGGATGCCCTTGTGGCCTTCGTCGACATCGCGCCCGGGCGGGATGAACTGAGAGAGCTCGCCGATGTCGCCTCACAGGTCGTCGTTCTCGATCATCATGTCACCGCTCAAGATCGACTCGCGAGTGATGCGAGTTATGTGAACGAACTGGAAGAGGAAGGACACCTCCTTCACTTTGACCTCGGTCATTCGGGTTCAGTACTTGCTTGGCAGTATTTCCATCCTGAGAATGAGACGCCCGACTTGCTTCGTTATGTCGAGGATCAAGACCTCTGGAATTGGGCCCTGCCGCAATCCGATGCGATCAATGCCGCGATCTCCTCCTACCCGCGTGAGTTCGAGGTCTGGGATCGTCTCGCTTCGGATCCCATCTCAAAGCTCGCGGACGAAGGCGAGCCAATCCTTCGATCGAACCGCATGGAAGTCGCGCGGCGACTCGATCACGCCCGTCCGGTCGCCCTCGGCACCCAACGCATCGAGGCCGTCAACGCCTCAACCAACCGCGCCCAGATCGGCCATGAGCTCGCCAAACGTGCCGCATTCGGACAGGAATGGGGACTCGTCTATCGCGTCGAAGGCGCAGAGCTCTACGCCACGATCTATTCGATTGGAGACCTCGACATCTCGAAGGTCGCTATGACCTACGGCGGAGGCGGGCACAAGAACGCTTCAGGCTTCCACGTGTCGCTCGAAAGCTGGCTCGCGGATTTCGTTCTCTAGAAAACACCTCCGGCCTAAAGTGATGTTTTTCCCGAGCCTTCTATCCCTTTGACGGCGGCGTGATTTTCATGGGCCCGTAGGGGTTAAGGTCTGTCACACCGACAAAGTCCGCCACCTTCATGAGCGCCGGCATCGTCGCCTTGAACTCATCGCTCGACTCGTGTGCCTTGCGCGCCTCCTCCGACTCGTAGATGTCGTAGAAGTAGAAATCGTCTGGGCTCTCCGCCGAGGTCGAGAACACGTAGACAGGGATTCCATCTTCGGACTGCGTCTTTTCAAGCATCACTGTCGTGAGGCGGATGACTTCTTCGCGTTGTCCGGGCTTGGCGCGCATATGGGTGAGAAAGGCATGCATGGGTGTTTCCTGTCCTCGTCGGTTAGACGCCATTTCCCTTGAAGGG
>Ga0315315_10002973_pt1 | contig 15512 bp, 7 predicted proteins | sample M140m3416metaG_FD_203699 | JGI IMG/M metagenome (GOLD analysis project Ga0315315, IMG submission 203699) | Ammonia-oxidizing marine archaeal communities from Monterey Bay, California, United States - M1 40m 3416 | ecosystem: Environmental > Aquatic > Marine > Intertidal zone | place: USA...
TATTTACTCTTTACACATATTTATATTTATATACTGCTCGTACTACGAGCTAGTACTAGAGTAGTATGAGTTTACTCGGACAACTTTCTTTCGCAACTTTCTCGACCGTGACCGTGCGCGCTCTCAGCTGCCTATGGGGGTGGGGGTCGCTCTACTTTTCTTTTCTATTTTATTAATGTATTCTGGTGGCGTCTTTGGACTGTACTGCGTCTTTGGCCAACGTCTTTCAGCCGCTCTTTTACCCAGCCAGAACCAACTCGAACCATACTACGAGTGTTTTATCCCTCATTGCTGCTACCACCACCACCCTCTCACATAGCTGCTCGCGTGCTCCAGTTGGCAGGACCTCTCGCTGCTGCTCGCTGTCTGCGCAACAAATATTGCGCAAATGGGAGCTCCATCCAACGGCACGTCCGGGATGAAAGGCGGCGCCGCCGCCCATGCTGCCTCGGCGCCCCCGCTCTGGCTCATGGTCGCGGCCCTCGCCGTCTGCGCCGCGTCCTTCCTGGCCGGGACGGCGGTTCAGATGCGCTCCGTCGGCCACGCCGCCGGCGCGGCCGACGCCCTGGCCTACCACGGATACGGATACGGATATGGATACGGGACGGCCGGCGCCGCCGGGGGAGGAGACGACGAGCCTCTGCGCGTGCCCAGGCTGCACCCGGACAAGGTAATGCCGCACACCGTGTACACCTCGGGCAGCGCTGGCAGCCTGGAGTCGGTCCGTTCGTCGCACCATCTGCACATTCAGGACCATGGGGATGGCGTCGCCGTGCCCGCGACTTGCAGGGGAGGCGGCGGCGAGTGCGCCGCGGCCGGGGCCGGGGCCACATCCGAGTCGGCGGCCCCGACCCCGTCCGGTGGCGACGACGACGAGGAGCACCTGCCGGCGGGGCAGCACCTGCTCGTCGACATCAAGAACGTCGACTCGACTTTCTTGAACTCCGAATCCCGCCTCGCCGATGCCATGGTGGAGGTGGTGGAGCTCTCCGAGCTCACTTTGCTCTCCTACCACTGCCACGCCCTCATTCCCAAGGGGGTATCGTGCGTAGGGGTGCTGCTGGAGTCTCACGTCTCCTTCCACACCTGGCCCGACGAGGGAGTCATTACGCTCGACCTATTCACCTGCGGGACTGGCCTGCTGGTTCCAGTCGTCCCGACAATCGAGAGGCTCTTCGGCGTTCCCATGGCCGGGGCCGGGGAGTACGTCGACCACAAGACCGGGAAAATCCTCACCAAGAAGAGGAACTACGTGCCCCTGGAGGAGGACTACATCCCTACCCCCCACATGGTGTGGTCACACCGTATGCGGGGCTTCACGCCGGTGGTGACCTCGGGCTGGAACCCCCTCGACGCCGACCTGGGAGAATTGCTGGGCATTTTGGGCATGGACTACAAGGAGACCATCACCAGTACAAAGACCCCTTTCCAGCAGGTAGATGTTGTGGACATTATCAACCCCCTCCACTCCTCCGGCCGCCAGTATGAGCGCAGCCTGAATACCGGAATCGACACGTACGAGAGCCGTCACTCTGAGCTGTTTCTTCCCGACCGCCTCGTCTTCCTGGACGGCATCCTGCAGTCGACCGCCAGGGGCGACGCCGCCTACCACGAGGCCCTCGTTCACCCGGCCATGTTCGCCCACTCCGGCCCTGAGCGGGTGGCCATTATTGGCGGTGGGGAGGGAGCCACCTTGAGGGAGGTACTCAAGCACGGGACCGTAAAGCATGCCAAGATGATTGAGATTGACGAGGGTATGGTCAACGCGTCCAGGGAGCACCTGCCGGGCTGGTCCGACTGCTCCGACGTGAAGGGGAGCGAGAAGTGCTGCTTCGACGACCCGAGGACCGATCTGCTCTGCGAGGACGCGCTAGCCTGGTTCATTGATCGTTTCGGGCGGGAAATTACGGGGGAGGGGGTGGAGGAGGAGGAGGACGACGACGACGACGACGACGACGACGACGACAGCGAAGAGGACAGCTCCGACGACGACGACGACGACGACGACGACGTCGAGCTGTTCGACGTAATCATCATGGATGCCCTCGATCCCGAGGACAACGTAGAATTCGCCAAAACCCTGTACAATAACGATGTCTTCCTGGAATCTATGTACAACGCCCTTACGGACGATGGGGTGCTCATCCTGCAGCTCGGTGAGGCCCCGGGCCTTGTGGACGCTGCGGAGAACCTAACGCACAACAAGAACCGGCATCATGTGATGAGGATCGTGGAGAATCTCGGATTTGAGAGCATGCACGTGTACGAGGAGTCACATTGCGGTTTCAGCGCTCCGTGGAACTTCATGGTCGCGTGCAAGTCCGAGAGCTGCAGGAGGCACTGGTACCAGAGCGAGGCCGAGCTCGAGGTGCAGATGCACCAGAGGCTCCGCCCCACTCTCTCGGGGAAGCCCATACTAGATCACTTCGACCCTGCTACCATGACCCTGTACCACAACCCCTCCCACGCCTGGGAGACGGTGTTTTGCCGCCTTGAACCCACTCCGGAGTTCTGCCTCAAGTACCGGGGATACAAGAACGGCTTAACGAACATTCGGGCAGAGAACCTCGAGGTGAAGCCCAGCACGATCGGGGACGGCGCCGGCCGGGGCGTGTTTGCGAAGGTGGACATTCCCAAGGGCGCTTATATCGGCGAGGAGCAGGCCCAGACGAAGGTCCATTTCGCCCACTCCCCCGTGAAGCTCATGGAGGACGTTGTCACGAGAAAGCCCGAGGTTGCCGAGATGGAGGGCGGGCTTCGGAAACTTCTGAACTACATGTACGGGTACGGCTTCCAGCAGAATACCGTGGCCAAGTACGAGTACTACATCGATTCGGGCGTCCTCACCTTTGTGAACCACGGCTGCAACGGCACCGACTCGATCGGGGAGGAGGACGAGGACGACGAGTGGATGAACGAAGAGACCCTCGACCTCGAGGTGCACACCGAGCCCCCCGGAGCCACGGGCAGGCCATCAACCTTCGATATCGTTGCAGATCGGCACCTGCCCAATATGGCGGCTGGCTACGACAGAGCCCTGCGGGACATCGGCGCGGGGGAGGAGATCTTCCAGAACTACCTGTACTTCATATCGAGCAAGGAGGACTGGGAGGGCGATGTCCTGGAGCTCAAGGCGCAGTGCCGGGGCGAGGCCATCGGCGAGGTTAAGGCCGCTGAGAACGATGCAAAGTTAAAAAATTGAAGAAGGACAGGAAGTGGAAAGGGCAAGAAGGCCCCGAGAAAGTACATCATAGATTAGATGGCCCATTTTAAAGGTGTTAGTGTTGGGTCCAATGTCACATGTGTAACAGTAAGCGCTGCTTCAGGAAGCGCTACCGTAGCCGCCCGCTCCGATGGCCGGTCCCGTCGGCGAGCGGCTCCGGCGCTTCACCTTCACTGGGATCGGCCGCAGCGGCCGAAACAAGGAAGAACCCTAGGATGATTCCCCAGCACGTCTGCGTCGACCTGGCCGCGATCCGGAGAAGGATCTTGAGGGCGTAGGCCCTGTCCTCGTCAACTGCGTCCGAGCCGTGGCCCATGCTGTACGCGAAAAGACTGACCGCGAAGGACACGGCGCTCAGGGTGAGCCACTTCACGTTCTTCGTCGAGAAGAGGGTCCCCTCCTTCAGGACCAGCACCGCCAGACCCGAGGAAGCGACGGCCGCCAGGTGCTTCCCCCCGAGGAGCGTCAAGGCGACGAAGCACAGGATTCCGCGCGCCACGTCCCTCCGGTTCTTGTTCGATCCCTCTACCATGACGATGCTAGCGTTTCCGCGGTTCCCCTCCCAAGGCGGTCCCTGCACTTGTTCCCTGGATGCGAGGTCTTGCGGACAATGGACATCATGGTATCCATCCTTGATACGTGCGCTCGTATTCATGCTATTCCTACTTATTACTATTACTACGAGCTCGTAATACTCTACTAGTAGTAGTAAGAGGAGTACGTGCTCGTCTCGTATCCGGCGCCGCCAGGGGTGCACGACTTCGCTTTACGAGAGCATTCCAAGAAGCAACCCGGAGGGAATTCAAAAACTTCGCCATCATACTCTAGACTAGTACTGTTAGACATCGAGACTGTTTGAACAATAACAAGGTTCTCCCCCATTCCCGTCATAACGAGGAAGGGAGGCATCCGCAAGCTATATCCAGAGACCACCGCGATGAGCGCCCACACTACCGTAGGCGCCTGGGCCGGATCGTACACCCGAGTCCCCACCGAGACGAGGAGGGACGCCGGAGTCGGAAAGGCGGCCGCCGGGATTAGGACGCCCAGGAGGACGGGGGGATTCGCCGCATCCTGGCCCGAGCAGCCGCCGCCCCCGCCCCCCTTCCCTCCGCCCCTCCCTACCGCGCTGGCAGGAGACGGCCTCGACTGTCGCCCGTCCGCCGCCGAGCTCATTCCCGAGCTGGGGATGGGGGGAGACGCTGCGAGGGTCCTCCGGCTTTCGGTCCCCGATGAGGCCCGTCCCAGGGACTCCATTGAGAGAGCCGTCGCAGAGTACCGTAGGGCGGTCCTTGGGGTGAGCGATCGGAGGTGCATCACCATGGGCCTCGAGAGTTACCGCCAGATCCCTCTCCCCGCTCTGGGTTAGGCTCCCTTGATCTCTCCCTTTCACCGCGCGGTATTTTACATGGTGCGCCAGCAAGATCACGAATATCCCGTAGAGTGCACGCATGGCGAGTACCGAGAATATTACTTAGGAGGAAGTACAGGGGTGTACAATAACTACTCTCTAGAGTAACATGTAATTTAGACCTCAACCCTAAAATCAAAGCCGCCGGCCGGATGTAGCAGTGAGAAAATACCATGATAAATATGAAGTATGCATACTAGCTACGAGCTCGTATTGGCCATACATGCGACACGTCACAAATCACCTTCACGCACCCGGTGCTATCGTGATTCGAAAGCATGTGAGGCGTGCGTGCACTCAGTGCTGACAGATTCCATGCCAACATACTGACCTGTTCATGACACCGGCTTGCTAAGCTCCACTCTTCTCAATAAAATTCTCGATGCCTGTTCTCGTCCACATGGGGCGATCAGCTAGGTTATCCCCTGCTCATCTTCCTCGTCATGGTGGAAGTTGGTTCTCGACCGAAAGCACCAGCGGCGCAGGCAACAACTCCCTCCTTGTCCGGACGATCTACCGCCAGCTCCTAAAGTGGTGCCGAACGACGGGTCCCAACGTTCCGATAGGGCCCATCCCCCCCGTGACCCTCGCCCCGCCTCGGATCGCATCGGAGGCGCTTCGCAGCTTGGCCGCGGCTGCCGACACCGACGGGAACACCCCTCTGAAGCAAGGGGGTATGGCCGGTCTTCGGAGGCAGCTTCCGCGCAACTCCCTGGTCGATGCCAATATGATGGTAGTCCCGATCTCGACCGCCCCTGATCTTCGCGGCCTTTTCCGGGCCGTGTTCCGCCTGAACTCCGCGGACAAGGATCCCGCAGTCATGAAGGGTCACGTTGCTCTCGCGTTCGATGCTGTGAAGAGCCTGAACGAGCTCTCGGCCGCGATTGTACACCGCAAGAATGCACGAATCGACCATGCGCAACGGGAGGGAGTTGTCTTCCGAGTGGGGGAACCGGTTCAGCATAAAGAGGAGAGATGGAGAGGAGTAGTTATGGGGTGGAGACGAAACGGGGTCCGTACTAGGGTCGGCCCAGGCGGGGCAACCTCGCTCACCACAAAAGAGTACGATCTCCAATCTGATGAGCAATTTAGAGAAGCGCAAACAGGACAGGATGGGTTGCAATCGAGCGCTGACAATGATGTGACCTATGACATCATTATCGATTCAGGCGACGCCCACCTTCTTGGTGGGGGCGGACCTCGCTCCTCCGATATCCAGAATGGGTTCCCCGCAGTGAAGCAGCAGGATTTAGAAGCAATAATAGATCCTGCTCTATCACGGATACGAAGCAATTGGGTTGCATCTAAGTTTGATCAGTTCGATTCGTCGAAGGGTGCGTTCATTCCCAACAATTCACTCAGGTATGAGTATCCGGTAGACGTGCTGGACGAAGAAGAGCCGGTAGCTTTAGATGCTCCTTCATCGCCCTTCACTGATGAAATGGCTGAAAAAATGGTGGAGGCGGTCCGCCAATTCGCAGGTCATCTCGAGCGGCGTCTTTTTGAGATACTCCCCTCTCCAGAGTCGCGCGAAAGGGTGGTTCCATCCTCTCTTCTCCATAGTTTGTCCAGCTTAGCCTCAGGAACCGTTCAGAACCCCGCCGATTTGCTTCACATGGCCGAAAACGCTTCCGCGCATGAAATGGCCACACTTCACCTCCAGCCACTGCTCGACATTACGCTTGAGGTCTCAGAGATGATGTGGCAACGCTCAATTGCACTGCAGAACTCCGAACGGATTCGGTTTCCTCTCGGTTCCATCGTCAAACATACAAAGTACGGCTACCGAGGCGTTGTCATCGCATGGGACCCGTTTCCTACTGTCAATGTGTCGCGCTGGGACGGGTTGAAGGATGCCACAGACCCAGACAAGCAGCCCTTCTATCACGTTTTACCGGATGTAAATGATTGCATACGAGCATTTGGTGGAGAACGGTCCTTCCGATACGTGTGCGAGGAGAATCTTGAGGTCTGCCCGAGGACGCAGTCTGTCATGGATATCCCGGACCTTGACTTGAACCAATGGAAACTTGATACGGAAGGGGACCAGTGGCACTACGAGGCGCCCGAAGTAATGAAATTCAAATATGCCGAGTCGCTTGGAGAGGCGGAAGCGGACATCGTGTCAACCGCTGAGTTGGTCCAGAAGGAATGCGCGACGCTTCATCTCGCGATACGTGATGGCGGCCTTGCTCAGAATCATCCGCTCTACTCCATTGCTGACGCTCTGTCAATTGACAAGCTCCAGATCCTTTTGTACCATTCTGAAGGTTTAACCAATGCCTCCACCGTGTCAGAAACTATCAAAGAAATTTGGAAGGCACATCGAGATGTAAGCATGCGCTACCGGCTGGACAATGGCATTGCCGATCTCTTGCGAGGAAACAAGAAGGAGGCCCTGAAAGTATTTCAAGAGCTCGTGCTTGACGATCCCGAATACGCAGAGGCTTGGAACAAAAAGTCTACCTCAAACTACATGTTGGGTAAAATGAAAGAGTCCCTCGATGCCGCAGCAAAAACGTTGCGAGTCAATCCCGACCACTTTGGAGCGATCTCTGGTAAGGGCCTTTGCTACTACGAGACTCGGAGGTATGATGAAGCCGCGGTCTATTTCCGCAAAAGTCTCAGTCTCGACCCATGGTCTCCCATATCGTCGCGCCTTGCTGCCTGCAACGACTTGCTTCGGAACAAAGGAACTAAGAGCGCTTAGCAAAGATAACTTACGATTAATTTAAGCGTCCCAAAATCTCGACATTGTCGATGTAGACAATGTCACCGCCCCCGGATGCGTCACACCGAAATCTGATCTGGAACAATCTAGCGGTATCTAGGGCGAGAGGCGAGCCACTGTGATCCGAGAGTACCACCTCGAAGTCTTTTGGCTCGTTGTTCGCGACGTTGTCATTGTTGATGTATTGCGCAGCGACGATCCAAGTCGTCCCGTCCATGGTGTACTCGAGGAAAAAATCCTCGTCTTTCTCGAAGGAGAAGACGTAGGCCCAGAACTTGACCTTGATCTCTCCGAAGAAGGAAACCTCGGCGGTCAGGTCCCTCGTGAAGATGGAGGAAGCGTCTCCCTTCTTGTTGCTGAGACTGGCGGATCCGCTACCCCTGCGGAAGGCGTCATTTCCACCGTTCGTCGTCGGTCTGGTGTAAAGCCGGGCGTTGGCGCCCCCATCGATAAAATTTCCCCAGCGGTTGGGAGGCTCAAAGTCATCGTATGTAATGCGGGTGAAGCTTACCGGGTCGGGCGCGGTAGACGACCAGAGAAGCTCCTTGTCGTACTGGCACCCAGTCCCCCTGGTGCATTTGCCCTCGTACTCTTCCTTCGTGCACAGCCTGGCCCCGACCTCACCGCAGATGGCAGAGGCATCGTCGTAGGTGGCGGCCTCGCAGGGGAGCAGGCTCTCGGCGTACACGTCGCAGTTGGCCCTTCTCAGCCAGCCGCTCCCGATTCGGGTTCCGGAGCAGCAGCGGAAGGGGTGCCGCTCGGAGTGAGGGGCCAGGCGGTGCGTGCTTCCACCGCAGCGGTTCCTGCCTGGGTTGCCGCAGCTCAGGGATCCAACCCCGGTGGGGGGGGCGGCAGTCGGCGGCGGGGGGCCGGGAGGCAGGGGCAGTGAGACCTCGACGGTCCTCCCGTCCGCACCTTGCGCGAAACGGACCGGATTGCCCGGGTAGGCGTAGCCGGAGGCGAGGGCGATGCTGACCCCGCCCAGACACCGGGCCGTCGCCGGCAGGTCCGCGAAGGTGAAGGATGCCGCGTCGCCCCGGGCGATGAGCGCCTCCACCCCGGGGAGGGGCCCGCCGCGCCCTCCCGGGCACGTCAGGGCTATCCCGAGCGGGTAGTAGAACGGGGCGACACCGACCTGCTCCACCGTCACGGTGATATCGACAGAGGATGGGGAGCTGCCCTCTGCCACCGCCACGCGGGTGGCGCGGAAGGCGTACCCCATGCGATCTCCGGAGGCAACCGCTCTCCCCAGGTCGTTCCCGCCGTACCCCCCCTCGGCGGCGAAGGCGTGGTAGTTCAGCATGTAGGTGGCATGAGTGGTGCTGGCGCACAGGTCGAAGTCCTGCCGGAACTCCCCCGGCGAGTACCCCCCCGAGAAGACCTCCGCCTGCAGCTCGGGCCTGAGCTCCCCCCCCATGGCGCCGTGCCTCCAGAAGTCCTCGGCCCCTGCGGCTCTAACCTGCGGCCAGAAGAACCATCCCACATCGGTGCCGCCGTTGGCGGCCCCGTCCAGGGTGGAGTGGGCGAAGGAGTCGTCGTGCAGGCCGAAGCCCGCCTCGAGGGCTGGAGAATGCGGGTACCTGACCTGTAGCCGCGTGACCGAGAAGGCGTCGGCGTAGGAGGCGACGACGAGCTCCCTCGCCGCCTCGGGGATCCACCCCTCCGTCTCCCCCGACCCGTCCGTGTAGGTGTGCCACTCCCCCCAGAAGCCCAGCAGTCCCGCCTGGACGAAGCCCAGGCGCGGATCCCCGTCGTACCTGGCCCCGAACGACGCGACCAGGTCCCCCAGCGCCTGCAGCAGGGAGGCGTCGGAGTAGTCCGGGCTGAACCCTCCCCCGTGCGCGCCGTACGGGTTCATGGTCAGGCCCCCGTCGATGAGGTATCCCGGCACCATGGAGGGCCTGCCCGGAAAGTCCAGCAGGAGGCGGACGACGGCGTGCCGGCTCCGCGCCGCGCTCGCGGCCAGGCGGGGCTCCAGCGACCCGTCCCAGTCGAAGACTCCAGGTCCCGTCATGACCTCGTCGATCCCGATGTAGTAGAAGTCCAGGCTCGACGGCACCTCCTCCCTCTGCTGGGGGGGGGAGGTCCACTCCGGGCTGGTCAGGAACCCCCTGAGGGGATTGCCGGACGCGGCGGCGAGGCTGGGCTCGCCCAGGTCGGTCGTGGTGTGGTAGGGGGCGCCTGCGGCACCTGCCGAGGCTGCGGCGCAGGCTGCGGTGCAGGCAGCCCTTAGCAGGCGGGGGGCTTTCATGGGCGGCGCTCCGATTGGGGGTAGGGGGACTGTGACTGGACCCGGGGGTAAAGAATCGCTTGGCGAGTACTGATACGAGTCACCCCGTAACATTCCTGTGTTAAGTTAGATCTAATGACTTTCCGATGACTTGTACTTGTGACCCTTCTAGTATGACCTAAATTACGACTTACGTACGACTCGTACAAACACTCCTTTTCAGATGCGATTGCCGCGAGCCCGCCAAATTCGATTGACATTAATAATGCGAGTAATTAATACTCGCTCGTCGTACGAAAAATTCATTGATATTATGTACGAGCTCGTATGTTGTATGCATACGAGAATACTAACACTACTAGCTAGTAAGTATTTTTATATTTCTTAGTTATTTCCTTTTAGCTCCTCCTCCTCACGGGGGAGGGGGCCGCGGCGGGGCCAGGCCCACGCCGGCAACAGAACGCGCAGGAGGAACCACACGTCGCGTGAGAGAACTTTGGCCCATTTCCACCCACCTGCACGGAGCTACGATGGATCCGCCTCGGGAGGTGCCTCCTCCAGCACGCCCGGGAGCCACACCCTCGCCTCCCCCCGCACGTGCACGGTCTCTTCCCCACCTCCTTCTCCTCCCTTCTCCGACGCCACGGTCGTGGCGCAGGTGACGGCCGCGCCCCTCCCCCTCCCCCCCGGGAGGCGGAGGTGGCGGACCGAGGTGACGGCCACCCTGGCCGTGACCACGATCCCCGCAGGAACCGGATTCAGGAAGGCCAGGTCCTGGTCCCGGTACACGCATCCCGGGACGAGGGTCCCGAAGATGGCCGAGAAGAGGGAGGCGGCCAGCATGCCCTGGACGATGGGGGGTGGGGACTGGGACGGCGGGGCGTCCCTCTCCTCCTCCTCCCCCTCCTCCTGCGCGGACAGGTGGATGGGATTGGGATCGCCGACCAGGCTCCCGAACGCGCGCAGGTCGGCGGGGGTGAACCTTCGGGTGGTCTCGGCGTGCTGCCCGGCCCGGACGCCTCCCCCGCCCCGGGGGATGGTCCCGACGACCGCGGGGGGGGGGAGCCGGGAGGAGGAGGAGGAGGAGGAGGGGGGGGCAGAGGAAGAGGAAGAGGAAGAGGCGGGGGCGAAGGAGGCGAAGGCGGAGGAGGCAAAGGGGGAGGGCGCGGCCCGCCGGCGCGCCGGGCGGACGGAGCCGAGGCCGAGGCGGAAGGGCGGGCGGAGCATGGAGCGCCCGTGGGGCGGGGGGAGGGGGGGGGGGGGCGGAGGTTGGCCCCGAAGGGGGGGAATAAGTCACTGTGAATCTAGATACACTGGCTGGGGATGAGATGAGCGCATATTGCAGTATGATGCCACGACATGTGTCATGTCCTCTCGCATCATCTACTCTACGAGGAGTAATTGGCAGAGTTACACACAGCAAAGGTGCAGAAGATACGGGGGGGTGGATACTATTATATTAGGGTCCGGGTGCGTTCCAGTTATTTTACTCTTCCATGCTGTCGGTACGGGGAGTCCCTAATAAAATCCTACGAGAGGGGATCGGGGGCCGAGGGAAGAGGGCAACGGATTCCCAGTGACGCCGTGACGCCTGACACCGCCAGTCACCTACTAGCTAGTAGTAGTAGTAGTAGTTCTGTAGGCATCCCGGCCAAAAGAAAGAGACTACGAAGCCCACCTGACTTGCTGATCGCCATGGCCGCCCCGGCCGGCACGGCAGCCGCCCTCCGCCACAAGGAGGAGGGAAACGCGCACGCGAGGGCAGGCAGGCCAGGCCCCGCCGAGCGGTGCTACGCCCTCGGCCTGCGGGCGGTGGCGGCCCTCCGCGAGGGAGGAGGAGAGGGAGGAGGCGACCAACAAACCGGGGACGCATCCGAACCATCCGCCGCATCCGAACCATCCGCCGCATCCGAACCATCCGCCCCGGTAGGTCCCGCCCTGGACGGCCTCGAGGTGGCCCTTAGGTCCAACCTGGCCCTGGCGCTGCTGCGGCTGGGCAGGCCGGAGGAGGCGGGAAGGCACTGCACGCGGGCGCTGGAGTTGGACCGGGCCGGGGGAGGGATCGCGGCCACCGGGTCCGGCAGGGCCAAGCTCTGGTACCGGAGGGCCGGGGCGGGGGAGATGGCGGGAGATCTGGTGGGGGCCGAGCGGGACCTGCTCAGGAGCCTCGAGGCCCTCGCCGCTGGGGACGGCGAAGAGGGCCAGGACGCCGAAGAGGGCCAGGACGCCGAAGAGGCCGAAGAGGCCGAAGGGATGCGGACCAGGCAGAAGGCCGAGACCGAGGCCGCGGCCGCCCTGGAGAGGGTGAGGGAGGCCATCGCCGCAGCGGCGGAGGCGGCGCCCGCTAACCCGCCTCCCCCCCTGCAGCAGCGCGCCGCCGTCCTGCGCCTGCTGACGCAGTCCTCGAGGCCAAGGCCGGGGGAGGGCCTCATGCTGGTCGAGGGGGGCTGGTGGAGAACGTGGTGCCGCCACGTCGATCTGTACCGCGACGTCGAGCTGGAGGCAGCGCTGGACGCCAGGGGCGGGGAGGGCAGGGCCTCGTACGCCGCCGCCCTAAGGGCCAGGCTGGAGCTGTCGGCCCTGCTCCCCCCCGGCGCGTACGTGCCCGGCGTCCCCAGCAGGAGGCAGAGGGAGGAGAGGCTGCGGGAGGAGGAGAGGGCGATGGCGGCGGACGACGACTCCTCCTCCTCTGAGGAGGAGGAGGAGGAGGACGGGGAAGGCGGTTGGGGCCAGATCGCGGGGGCATGCGGTCCCAGGCCCGGTCCCATCGACAACTCCGCCCTCATCCTGGGAGCGCCGGAGGGCCCGGGCCCCGGCCCCGGCCCCGGCCCCGGCCCGGCCCTGGAGGGGGGGGAGGCGCGAGACGAGCTCTACGCGGAGTGGTGCCGCCCGTCGGTGGCGATGGGAGCCGCCGCAGGAGGAGCAGGCGGGGCAGGCGGCGCCACGGCCGCCTCCTCCTCCTCCTGCCTCGGCGGCTCCCGCTTCGTCCGGCTGAGGCCGAACCTGGTCCGGGGGCACCACTTCGAGTGCGTCCCCAGGGAGGCCTACGGGGCCCTCACCTGCTGGTACGGGGAGCGCACTCCCTCGATCTGCAGGAGGGCGGCCCCGGACACGGCCCCGGCCCCGGCTTCATCCTCCTCCCCCGCGGGGCGGGACGAGGGGGGCAGGATGCGCCTCGTGCTGTACCCCGAGCTGCAGGGGACCGCGATCGTGGGGAGGGGGGATCCCCCGGCAGCCGCGGGGGGTCCGCCGCGGTCCCGCTGTGCGGCGTGCCGGGCTCCCGGTGCCTCCCTGAGGTGCGTCCGGTGCCGATCGGCCCGGTACTGCCGGAGGGAGTGCCAGGTCGGCCACTGGCCCTACCACAGGGCGGAGTGCAGGGGTTGGAGCGGGACCAACGCCGAGGCGAGGGACGGAACCTACGATGACGACCACCGCGACCTCGCCTGCCGGGGCAGGGTCGGGCTCAACAACCTGGGAAACACGTGCTTCATGAACTCGGCCCTCCAATGCCTCAGCCACTCGGCCCCCCTCACCAGGTACTTCCTCTCGAACCGGTTCAAAGCCGATCTGAACCCGGACAATCCTCTCGGGACGGGGGGCAAGCTCGCCACCGCCTACGAGGCCATGGTGAAGGAGGTATGGATGAGGGGACCGAGGAAGAAGGCGGCCAGCTTCAGCCCGACGGCGCTGAAGCGGGCCATCGCCACGTACGCTCCGCGCTTCGCTGGAACCAGCCAGCACGACTCTCACGAGTTCCTGGCCTACCTCCTCGACGCCCTGCACGAGGACCTGAACCGGGTGAGGGAGAGGCCCTACGTTGAGATCCCTAATGCGGTCCCGGGGATGAAGCTCTCCATCGCGGGTGCCATTGCCTGGGACGCCTTCCGGCGGCGCAACGACAGCCTCGTCATGGATATATTCTACGGACAGTTCAAGTCCAAGTGCATATGCCCCCGCTGCGACAGGATATCCATAACCTACGACCCGTTCAAGGAGGTGAGCCTCGAAATCCCTCAGATGCAAAACCTCACCCGTGTCCTCAAAGTGGCCCTCTTCCGTCTCGCCAAGCGCGGCGAAGACGCTGTGCCCGTTACAAATTTTGGGATGATCCTTCGACGTTCTGGGAGTGTTGCAGATGCCAAGGATGAGCTTTCTAAAGTTTGCGGCATTCCGCCCGCGAGGCTGGCGCTTATTGAGGTTTGGCGCGCTAGTTTTACGGAAATTCTTCAGGATGATGTCAAGCTGGATAGAATTGACCCGAACGACGATATCTACGCCTACGAAATCGATCCATACAATGGACCTTTCGTTCACGCCGTCGTCAGCCACCGTCGCCATAACGACGAGTCCGCGGAAAGTGGCGGCATCCCTTTCCTGACATCTTTCTCAGCGGCTCTCACCTGCCAGGAAATCTGGGATCACGTCTGGGAACAGTTGCGGAGATGGATGCCTCAGGCTAGCGACGAGGCCGAGCAGAAGCTCAAGGCACTCCTCAAAATTTGTGTCAGGGACAGCGACGGTCTGCCTGTTCAATTGTTTCGCGAAGATACTATGGAGGAAGCAGCAGCGTCTCTCATTTCTCCAGCATCCCAAGTAAAGATCGTCGACTTGCTGGGACAAAGAGGAATCGAGACATTCCTTTTCTTATCTTGCGAATGGATTGATGACAGGGCAAGTGGGTTGGAAGCTCTGAACTTTGACGTGAGCGAAGATCACTCAAGTCTTCCGTTCGCGCAAGAAAAGCAGATGAAGATGCTTGAGTCGCGAAATGTCACTCTGGACCAATGCTTTGACAACTTCACCCGCCCAGAGAGGCTTGACGAGAACAACATGTGGTTCTGTTCTGAATGCAAGGAACATGTACGTGCGATGAAAACGATGGAATTATGGAGGCTTCCAAATGTTCTCGTTGTCCATCTGAAACGATTTGAGTACAAAAATGCTCTGAGAAGAGACAAGCTCGAAACCTTCGTCGACTGTCCACTTGAAGGTCTTGACATGAGCCATTATTGTGCCCACCCAAATACTAACGTTCCTTCATCAGCCGCCACTGATGGAGGCAACGGGGGTGAATTGGACAAGAATGGCGAAGTAGCAGACTTCGTCGTTGACAGCATTCCTGCAATTTATGATTTGTTCGGTGTTGTCAACCATTACGGTAGGATGGGATTCGGACATTACACTGCTTGTGCCAGGCGATGGGATGAAACTGGCATGGAAAGAGAATGGGCTTTGTTTGACGACTCCAGTGTAAAAGATATTGGAAAGGGAATAGGGGCTGCCGACACTGTCGTCACTCCTGCTGCCTACATCCTCTTCTACCGCCGTCGCACTTTTACTTAGCTTTAATTTAGGATATAGCAAGGAATTTATACATGCTGCTTCTGATCATCGGCAAAGATAGCTCCGCATTCTTGAAATGTTGACTGAGCATACTTCAGGATATCGTTCTGTCGAATAATGGCTTGAACATGTGCGATATCGTCAGATCGGCCATTCATAACTTTCTCGAGGAAGCGCTGGCGAGAAAGGGGTCGTATCGGACATTCGTTTTTTCTTTGTCGTTCAGCGACATGCTTTCAGAGGTTGCCTTCAGCCAACGCGTCTCGGACTCACTTTCTTCGCAGGGCCTTTTTACGTCCAGTTCGTCCTTACACTCCTGCGCAGCGCGTTCTTGTATACGTTTATTGTCCTTCTTCATTTGTGTGAACTTTGCCATGGTCTCTTGCAACTGTTGTTCGCGTCGATCGAGAGCTTCCTCTTTCAATTTCATGTCCACACATTTCGCTTCATAATTCTTTCTAGCAGTCCCCAGAGCAGCATCTATCTCGCGAAGCTCTCTTTTCTTCTCCAAAAGCTTGAGAGCTGCACTTTTCTGGTACAATGCTGGCGGAGAGGGTGCCGGGAGCAGCTCGGA
>Ga0315315_10002974_pt1 | contig 15511 bp, 24 predicted proteins | sample M140m3416metaG_FD_203699 | JGI IMG/M metagenome (GOLD analysis project Ga0315315, IMG submission 203699) | Ammonia-oxidizing marine archaeal communities from Monterey Bay, California, United States - M1 40m 3416 | ecosystem: Environmental > Aquatic > Marine > Intertidal zone | place: USA...
AAAGAAAAATGAATTGTAATATAGATATATGCAGAATAGAAACCATTCGTAGGGTGTCCAAAGATGCAGGACTCTCAATTAAATTTGGTAGTAGTACTTTCACAGAACGATTTATCTATCTTTTGAATAATCCTGAGGGAGATTATTCAAAAGAAAGATTAAAAAAACTTCAAGAACAATTATCATTACTTGTTTTATTAAAAAAAAGTGAATCTCCATGGAAAGAACAACATTATTTAAGAATTAAAAAAATATTGGATATCATTTTTTTAAAAGAAGGTATACCTAATTTCAAAACTTTTATGGGATGTTCTGAAGTAAGACAAACTCCTTCTGAAGAATTTTTAAAAAGTACAGTATTAAATTATGTAAAAAATAAGAAAAAGTTAAAATGGGAATGGATGAGAAATTGTGGAATCTACTTATTTGAAGGAGTAGGATCTAGTACTATTTTGAATATTGGTTACTTTTTATTAAAAGGAGTTCTACCTGATTTAGAACATCTTGAATCTGAAACAAAAGAAAAAGTAGATTATACTACTTTAATAAATAGTTTACAAGAATCTATTCAACAATTAACTTTAGAAAACAGAAAGATAGAATCTACAATGCACCAAGAAGATATTTGTTCTATTTGTATGTCAGGTGAAAATTTAGTACCAAATGAAAAATGTGGCCATAAATTTCATACTGAATGCCTAGTTAAATGGTTAGAACATAAAAATTGCTGTCCTGTATGTAGGACTAGATTAGTTAATTAAGAGTAAAGAGACGTATAATAATGACTACACGATTAGTTAAAGATTTGGTGGAAGCCAAAAGATTGGGTAGAACATTAGATCTACCATCTACTATTGAAGATATTACAAACAAATTAGAATTTGGAGAAAAAGTATGTCCACAAGGGTTGAGGAACAACATTTTTATACTCAGAAATTGTTGTGCTCCTTATAGTATGACCGTTTATGAGCGGGTAATTGATGTTTTTGGAGTTTACGAAACTTTATTTTCAATTGAAAAATTTAAAAATGAAAAAAAAGTGAAGCATTATAGAAAAGTCAAAGAAACTATAAGTACTATATTCGGCGATATAGGATTTCCTGAAAAAGCTGAACAAATTTGGAGAGATACTTGGTATTGGAGGTCTGACAAATGTGTACACAGAATTTTTGAGTGTTTCACTGATCCAACTCGAAATGCTTTATGTAATTCATATGTGAATCCCTGTTTTTTGATAAAATTACCTGGGTTTGGTATGAAAACAGTTGCTAAAATAATTTTTACTATGGAATACAAAGATGAAATTTTACCAGATATCCAAAAAATTATTTTTGATAATACTAAACAACAAATAGAAAAAGAAAAGAAATTCAAAATTCTTGTGGAACAATTAGAAAACACAAAAATGATTTTGAAAATGAAAAATTTACAATTAAAGACTGGAATTGTCAATGCTTTATTAGAATAAGGATCCAGGATTGGGGATTGGGGATCGAGAATTGGGGACGTAAAATTTTCAAATTTTTTATCCCTAAGTATGAGATGTCATTGTTTTGATAAAGATATTTGTATTTTGTGCCAAGAATATAAATATTATAATATTTATTGTACTCGTTGTGTTTCTGGTAAAATATGTTACAATTGTACTACCGGCATGTTAGAAAGTGCCTTCATAAATTCTTGTCCTGTGTGTAAATTAGAAACTACGGAAGATGAAAAGTGGTATAAGATAAAATTTAATAAACAAATAATAGTTCCTGTAAATACTGAACAAATTTTACTCGATGATGAAAAAGAAACTAGATTTGAAAAATGTTGTTTAGAAACTCATGTTTTGTGTAGAAATATATATATATTTTACAGATATCTTGTACTAACAGTTGGTTGTGTAATGATTAATCATGCTGTTGGAATGTTTCTCATAATGTGTTTTTCTGATGATGACTTTAAAATAACTAATAAAGATGCTATTTATTTAATAACTGTCCCTAGTGTAGTTGGGATTTTATTTTTCTCATTTATTTGTTTTTGTATTAAAACATGTTTTGTGGATTTAATTAATAGACGTAAAATGTTTTTAAAAAAAATAATTATCGGTTTATTAGTTTGGCACATAGTTGTCTTCTATGGGATTCAAATTTTATTGATACATAATATAGACCATGTAGATGGTTGTTATTGTGGTTCAAATCTATTTACAAATACTATATATATGTGTACAAAAAGTACATTACTTTCATACTTTCCTATATTAGTTCCGAGTCGTGTTTTGGAACCATCTATTAAAAATCCTTATACATATATACAACCTATGAATATACAATTTTCAACTATGATATGTGAAAAATAAGTACAAAGACGTAAAATGACTTTAACTGATTTAGAACTTAAACTAAATTATAAACTTATTAAATGTTTCACTATCATAGTAATATTACTGGGGTGTGGAATCATTCTGGACCAGTTTGTGAATAGATATACTTATAGTAAAGAATATTGGAGATTTCAAAACAATTCTTTTAAAACACTTATAAAAGGTTCTGATAAAGATAAATTGTATATAATTAATTATTTATTAGAAAATAATGATTATAAAGGTGATATTATTATAGTAACATACATGATTACTTATGTTATAGGTATGGTTCATAGCAATACTGTGTATGTACATGTTCCACGATGTATGGGATTTTTAAATTATAAATTAAATTACACTGAATTATACGATTTTTTGATATATAATTTAATATTTAATTCTATGATAACATTTCCAATTTTAGCTATAACTATAGTACTAATGCATTCTACAATACCTTATATACCGTTTTATACATTATTATATACAACAATATGTTTAAATGTTGGTAATAAAATCTTTAAAATTATGTTTCTTAAAGAAAATAAAACATCATGGAATGTGTTCTTGAAAAAAACAGAGTAAGAGAATAGACGTACAATGGATTATATAACAAACATATATACCTTTAGGAGAATGGATGAAGTTCAAAAAATTGTAAAAAAAATATACAATAAAGACAGCACTCCAGAATGCCCTGAATATCTTCTTATTAAATTTTTAAGAGAAACTTGTGACAGTAGTCAAGAAAACATAGTTTCTCTTAAAAGTTTAATAGAAAACTTAATGTGTTTAGCTGTTTTGAAGGGAAGAGCAAATAATTTTGTTTATAAAACTTATAAAAGATTAGCTTATATACTCACAATTATATACAGTGATGTAGGGTTACCTCCTAATATTATAGATATTTTTTATTGGCCTTCAAGATTTACACTTGAAAATAAAAATCTAATTATTCATAACTTAGCTCATTCTATTAACGATAGAAACATTAGTAATTATTGGAAAAGATGTAAACTTTGGAGACTAGAAGGTGTAGGTAAAAAATCAATAATTAATATTATTCATTGGAGTTTATATGGAACACTTCCTGAATTGAAGAATATTGAGTTAAAAAAAGACAATACAAACGAAGATACAAGAAATTCTCAAAAAGACCTTCTTATCAAACAATTACAAGATAGTGTAAAAAAATTAGTAGAAGATAACAGAAGTCTGAGAGGGAGTGAAGAGACAGAAGAATGTTCTATATGTTTGGAAAGTGAAGGTACATTAGTCCCTAGTAAATGTGGACACAAATTCCATACAGAATGTTTAGTAAAATGGTTAGAAAACAAAAATACATGTCCGAATTGTAGAATTAATTTAGTTGATTAATAGTATAAAGACGTAAAATGGATTGCAAAAAAATGATTATACACTTCGAAGACTTACATCAACATGTACAATTTAGAATAGCAAAAGCCCATGGAGTTCAAAATCCTATGGATTTCAAAAGCTTTTTTAATTTGAATCCCATAATTTTTACGGAATTTTGCAAAAACAATAATAATAAGAAGAAGTATTATGGAAAAAATAAGATTTTGGATGATGAATCCATTATTTCATCAATACGCCCTTAGTAAAATAAAAGGAACTAATTTAGAATGTACACTTATTTATTCTGAACGGGATAAAGAATATCGACGATATATAATACGACAAAAAGAAGAGTAAGATACATATAATACCTACTCTGTTCATTTTCAGGTGCGAAACTTATTTTTTGTACACTTATAAACCTTACTATATTGTATAATAAAATTGAAAGAAACAAAATGTTATTTATTTGACCTGCTGTTTCTCTTGATTTTATTTCTTTTCCAAAAGGTTTAATAATCTTATTTATCAAAGGTCTAAAAAATTCTGGAGCATTTTCATCATTACTGTTACCTGGAGTCCAAGTACCTCTTATTTTTGCTTCTAAACTTGTAAGTGAACATTGTTTATCATTATCTTCCCAATCTAACATTATTATTGGTATTAAAACAATAACATACTTGAGCCAATCACCAGATTTAAAGAAAACACTACTTACGATAACAATTATTAGAAGTACGTGTATGACGTAAATAATATCAGCTAACATCTATATTTTAATACAATATAAAAATGTTAAGAAATTTCTTAAAAAGATTTAACAGAAAACCTCCACTCTTGGGAAGATGGGGAAGAAAACCTGAACATTATAAAAAAGAAACATATTATGATAACTGTTCAGGAAAACAGAGAGTCATTGTAAAGATAAAGTTAAAAAAAAATACTAATTAATAAAAATTTATTATATTGGTATTAATTAAATGGAATTAATAAATCGATTGAAACATAATTTCACAATTAATTATCACGATTATGATGGTAATACTCACTTCGTGAAAATACCTTTTAAATTCCTTCAAAAATGTCCAAATAAATGTTACTTAATGTGTTTGTTAAAGTACAAAAACATGTATGGTTGGAACGTAGTAGATGATTATTTATTAGCGTGGTTTCATGAGAATCTTACAGGAGAATGTGGAATAGAATCTAATGCCTTGGAAGGCAAAGGGGATTATGCTGGACTATGGAAATTCAAAGACATTTTATGTAATGGTGTTAGAACAAAGTTAGTAAACAAAGCAACGCGTTTACCTCATGGATGGATTTGGGTTAAAAGTCCAAATAATCCACACATGAGAATTCTTAAATTTCGTTTTACAGATGAAAATTTTTATAAAATAGAAGATGATGATGTTGGTGTAGTTACTACATTTAATTTTTACGATAACTATTTTCAAAAAATATGTGGAATTAAAGAATTAGAACCTAGAAGACCATATTACAAAGCTGTAGCAGATTCATTAGAGTTATCAGAAAATGATAAACAAGTAACCAAGATCATTAATAAATCTATTAGAAAATCTAAAAAGACTTTTGCTAGGGTAAAGGCTTTTGGACAAGAACAAACTAGATCTGAGGATTGTTTATTGTGGGTACAAAAAGAAAGGAAAATAAATTTTATAAGAAAAATAAATACAACTGAAGGATTTTGGAAGTTGTATTTGGATGATGAAAAAATACCTAGTAAAGTTTTTAACATTGAAGGTTACAGATTGTTTTGTACATGTTTTCCGAGACCTTTTATTCCTCCATCCATTGAAAACAATAGATGGGTAAGATTGTTCACATCTGTCGAAACAGTGGGTTGTACCCAAGCTTATGATACGTGGATATTACAAAGTGATTTAAAAAAGTTTTATAAACACATGATTATTTCCGGTGAAGGTAGAGCTTTAGTAGAATGCTTAGGATTACATGTTGATAATACCCCTGAAAGAGTAAGAGCTGCTAATATCATAAAAAAATTTTATAAAGGAAATCGTATGAAGAAAGGACAATTTAATATTCTTTCTTTATTTAAAAGAACGACTTCAATTGAAAATCCTGAAGAAGACGAAGAATCAGAAGATGAATGGGAAACAAATTTGGAGGATCATTTAGCAGATGCAGATGATTTTTGTAAAACAATGTCTAAAAAATTAAAAAGAGAAAAATCAGAAGAAGAAAGACAAATGCAACTAACAATTGAAAATGCTATTGCTAATGATAAGAACATTATCAATTTAAAAAAAAATTTACAAAGGGTTACTTCTTTACACAATTCAGTTTCAAATAGAGTCAATATGATAAATAAATATATCATAGGTTGGGAAAAGACTATATTAGGTGGTAATGAAAAAAAGTATTTTCATATCTGGTGGTTTTTATGTTTCGGAAAAAATTTTTTCACACATTATAAAGGTAATGTTGTAGGAGGTAAAAAAAAATTTTACAAAAAGGATACCGCTAAATATCTAGCGGAAGGGGATATGATATTTATTTTCGAAGACAAAAATTTAAGAGATTGTATAAATCACTTTCAAAGTCTTGTGAAGACTATAAAATCGACTTTAAAAATTTGGAAAAATTTAGAAACAACTGAAAAAATAGGATATACACATTTAAGTAATAAACAAAAGAAACAGGCTGTAAAAACTGGTTTTTTTGATAAACAAGATAAAATTAGCAAAGAACATGCATATGAAGATCTTTCAAATATAATGAATGATTCTGCTCATTTAGAATTGTATTTTGGTATTGGCGGTGGTGGTTCATACGCAGATGCTTTAAGTCTTCTTAAAAATCTTCCAGATATAAAAACTTGTTGTATACAGATTGTGAAAGGATTTAAAAAGATTGTTAAAGAAAAAGAAACATTTATTAAAGGTTATTTAAAAGATATTAATGAATTAAACGACATGATAACTATTCAAAAAGAATTAATTAAAGATAGTTATAAATATTAATAGACGTAAAATGAGTTCACAAAAATTTATATTAGAAACATATTGTATGTTATTACAAAAAATACCAGAAGATAAAGAAGAAGATAAAAAAGGTTTTCAAAATGTGGGAGATAGTATAGTACATACTGCTCCAGAGATTATCTATACAGCATGGAGAAGAATGTTTAATTATTGTTCAGAGAATTTTAACGATGACACATGTGACTGGCATACAAAGATGCGTGATCTTTATAATTCTAGATACGATGAATGGGTTCGTTTAGAATCAAAATGAATAAAGACGTAACATGGAAGATTTAATTAAATGTATGCAAGAATGCGAACTCAACGACAATACTAAACAGAAATTATTAAAAGATATCAATTGTATTATAGACCAAATTGCTTTCTATGTACAAATAGAATTTCCAACTGATAATTATTACGAACCTGAAGAAATACCAAAAGTTAAACAGATTATTAAAGAACGAGGTTATGAAATAATTTATAAAGAAGTTCTTAAGAAAGAATATGTGATTAGTCGTATTGATATAGAATCTATAATAGACTACTATCTTAGTCTACTAGATATTCTAGACGTACAAAAAAAGACAAAATGGCTAATAGACAACAATTAAATACAATTATCAACACTATCTCTGAGAGATACAATATTGACATTGCTAAATTAGAAGCAATCGTGACCAAACATGGGTCAAAAATTATTAGTAAATTTGCAAGTCCAATTGCAAAACAAAAATGGGAAGAGAGTGGAAAGGCAAATTCAGAATTATTTTCCTTTCTACCTAGTCACAAAAAAGGTTATACATTAAAAGATGTTAACCAAGCTTTAGGAATAGAAGAACCTGTTAAAAAAGCTTCAGTATGGGCTTCTAAAGCAGCAAAGGCAGAAGCGGAAAAAAATGATTTAACTGAAAATGATTTTAGTCAAATTTTAAATTCTATGAAAAAGATTAGTATTTCAGATGTTAGAAAAGCAACAGGTCAAGAAGAAGAAAATGCTCCAAAGAAATTCGCTAGTCCTTGGGCTGAGAAATTAGCACAAGAAAATGGTCTTATAGGAAATGAAAAATTTGAAAGTTTAAAAGGAAGTAGTAAAAAAGGAAAGTACAATGTAGAAGATGTAAAGAAATTTTTAAAAACAATTGAGGAATAAGTGGAGAATTAGACGTACAAGAGAGACAAATTATAATAACAAAAAATGGCATCGCAACAACAATTAGAAAATATTATCAAAGAAATCTGTGACTCATTTCCTATTGAGGAAAGTGAGCTCAAACAAATAGCAATGAACTGTGGAGCAAAATTCAAGAGTGTATTTGCAAGTTCCGCTGCAAAAAAATATTGGGAAGCTAAAGGACAACCAATGGAAAATCTTTTTATTACTACCCCTAGTCATACAAAAGGTTATACCCTCAATGATGTTAAGAAAGCTTTAGGAGAAGAAGTTAAAGAAAAAACTTCTTCTGCTTGGGCTTCAAAAGCAGCAAAAAAGTTAGCTTCAGAAAATAGTTTATCTGAAAATGACCTCCCAGTAGAAATTAGAAGTGGTAAAAAGAAAGCAAAGGGAAAGATTACACTTTTTGATGTAAAAATAAAATTAGGTTTAGTAGAGGAGAATAAAATTCCTTTCGCTAGTAAAAGTGCAGAGGCATTTGCAAAAGATAATGGTATTAGTGAAGAAGTTCTTAAAGGAATGGAAGGTACAGGTCATAATAATAGGATTACAATAGGAGATTTAAGAAAATTAGGAGAAGGTGAAACAGTAGTCGAAAATAATAATTCTCAAATGAATTGTAAAATGAAAGTAGAAAGTTCATCTTCGTCTTCAGAAGATGATTTAGATAGTGATACAGATCTTTTTTAATTATTTTTAAAATGTTCTAAAGTAAAAGTAAGAGTCTTAAAAAAACTAGCATATATAAAAATAAGTGTTAATGGAAACTGACGTAAACAGTCCAACTAGTACCTGTACATCAGAAGTTTCTTTTTCAGTAGGAAGTTCAGAAGAAGAAAGTTCAGAAGAAGAAAGTTTTGATAGTTGTATAATTTGTTTTTGTAGTGATGAAGAAGCTGAATCACATGATTGTACTGTTTGTAAAGAAGGAGCTTGGAAAATTTGTAAGAAGTGTAAAGAAAGATTGAAAAGAATAGATAAATGTCCAGTATGTATGACTGAAAATTTAAATTACGAAGAACCAACATCACCTAGACCTCAAAGACAACAAAATGTAGTAGTTAGACAAAGAAATCCATTAATAATTGATTTAATATTACAAGGATTATGGAAAGATCTTCTTTTAGAAATCTTTGTTTGTTTTTTTAAACTAGTTGTTTGTATTTTATATTCAACAATTGGGTTGTCCTTAGTATATATGGTTGCATATCTTAATAATTCTGCTAATTGTTTTTTGCAATTATTTTTAGGTTTTATAATGTTTATTATTTTTTTAATAATCCCAATTACATTGTTTTATGACCCTCATGATGAATCAGGTAAGATTTATAGAATATGTGTTGCACCATTATTGAGTGTTGTTATATTAACTTTTAGTGGATTATTAAATAGTTATTGCGCAGTTGTTTTTTTTGGTAAAATGGAGGTGTTAATAATAGGTGGAGTTTCTTTGTTCTGTTGTTCTTGTTTTATAGGAAAAATACTCATAGATGAAGAGACGTAAAATGTATACATTTAATAAAATAGGATTCGAACAAGGCTTAGAAGCCATTAAACATGATTTTACTGCGGAAACAGTTGTTTATTTAACAACTGGTGCTTTCAAACCAGGGGAATTAAGTATTTCAAAACTCATGGAAAGCATGTTATCTTCTAGAACAACATATCCCGAGTATAAACATTATTTTGAATTTACCACAGCATGGGTAACTTATAAATTTCTTAAAATGAAAAATGTCCCAGAAGAGAAACTTGCTATGTGCAAAGAGACTTATATTAAAGAATGGAGATTGATATTAGAGTCAAGAGAACAGTGTGAATTACCGTAAGAGAATAGACGTACAATGATGACAATAACAGATAATAACGATAATAAACAAACAGAACTTTTAGAAAGTATTAATGAGAAATTAGATAAGATTATCCAACTTCTAGGTAATACAAACACTTTAGTAGTACCTGATGATGTGTCTTGGAGCAGTTACAAGAAAAGTATAATAGTTTATGGAAATACCCGTCCTATTAAGGAACATATTAAAAAGGCAGGTGGGAAATGGAATAATAAATTAAAAGGATGGATTTTTTATAAACCTAAATTTGATTCTTGGAATCCAGGTATTAAAAATGTAGAAAAAGAATTTTCAGGTTCTGATTCAGAATAAATTTTATTTGGTACTAACAATGGGATATTTAAAACTTCCAGATGAAGTTACTGAATACGATTGGAGTAACCCCGAGTTTCAAAAATTTACTAGGCCTGTTGTTATACGTGGAGGTTGTAAAGAAATGCCTGCATTCAAAAAATGGAATCTTAAATATATGAAAGAAGTATTTGGGAATATACTTGTAGAAGCGGATGTATTTAAAAGTATAGAAGATATGCAAACTACTAATGCGAGAGGAGGAAAACATAGTTTTAAAGGAGAATTTTTAGAATTGTCTAGAAAGCTATTTAATAAAGAACCACCTTTTTACTACCCTTCTAATTGGTATCTTGATACAGATTTTGAGCCTCATGGTAAAATTATACAAGACTGTGTTCATCCTTCAGATGATTATAGAAATGTAAAACACGATTTTAAATCAGCAATCAGTTTTTTTATGGGAAACGATACTTATACTGGGTCCCATGTTCATATATTTAGTGATTTTTTAGTGAATGTACTAGTTGGTAAAAAAATATTTTATATGTGGAGTTTTACTGATAACCCAGATGTTAATAGTGAAGATTTCCATAGTGTTCATTATAACACTAAAAATTTTTGGAAAAGAGACCATTCAAAAATGAAAATTTATAAAGTAGAATTAAATGCAGGAGATTCAATGTTGTTACCTCCTTGGTGGTATCACGCAGTTTACAGTCCTGGATTTTGTATTGGTATAGCTAAGGTTTATATTAGACCAGGTGTTCCTGATAAGGATTCTCTTCCTCACCATGACTTGGTATATTATCGACAAAATTTAGACAAAATATTTAATTTACAAGAAATTGAAAACTTTACTGATGAAAGTACTAACCATAGTCCAATGATTATTATTATTATTATGATGTTTTTAATAGTAGCATTTTTAAAATTTAAAAGAGTGTTTTAATTCTGAATAAAAAATATTTATTATTATCATAATGAGTACTACTAAAATAGAAACCGCTCAAGTTATTCTTACTGATTGTGATGATGCTATCGAAGAAGTTAAAGCAGCTATGAGGAGATTGACTACAGTAAGACTCCAATTAGAAGCTCAAAAAGCTTATGTAGAATCTCTAATTTCAGAAAAATTAGATGCTTCAGCTAGTTCTGTACAGATCCAATCTGTAGTAATTCATAACAGTGCTTCTAAATACAGACACAATCAAGGTAGTACAGCTACTAGTAAAAGATTTAGAGGATTCCATTCGTCTGGTGTGGGAGCTGATACCACTATTGGTTCAGGTACAAGAGGAGAAATTATGGCAACAACAAGTACATTAAGGGGGACAGCTACAGAAGAAACAGGTGGATTGAATATCGTCGATGTCAAAAGATTTCTTATCGGAGTTAATGCATTACTCACTAACGCAAACAGTGCAACTACACATAATACAGCAGCAAAAGAAGCTATTGTAGGACCTGCAAATAATGCAGATAACACGAAAGATACATTTTCACAAACTTATGTACCAGGAGGTATTCATAAATTAAATACACATGTTTTCAAATCATTAGTACTAGGAGCTACGGCATGGGATAAAGTTAATGTTTCTGACCAAACTGTGGCATGGGGTGCTACTACGGCAGGAACAGGAATTGAAGCAAAAGGTTTTGGACTTTCTTAGACGTATAACCATGAGTAAAATAAGTTCAGAAGATTACGAAAAAATTGAAAAGATTAATTTAGAGCAACAAAAAGCCATTAAGGAGAATGCTAAGGTTGTTGTGATGAAAGAGATTCAAGAAGAAAATGATAAGAAAAATTATAATGAAATAATTTCTTATTTTGAAAAAAATAATTTAAAAAATGTTCCAGTAGATAATAGGAAAATAACTAATTTCATAAAGTTACACAAAACTTTGAGTAATCGTTATCAAACTGAATTGAATTATTATAAAGGTTTAGCCGAAGATAATAAAAATTCAATGGATGAATATGAAGAAGAAATTAAGGATATAGAAAAAGAACATGAAAAAGAAGTGAAAAAGAAGAATCAATCTTACAATAAATTGTCTCATAGAGTATTGAATCTTCGTGAGAAATGCAAAGATAGAAATTTTAAAATTAAAGTATTATACATCTTGTTAATATTAAGTAATCTCATAACCTTTGATATTACTTATCATTATCAACACAACGCTGTTTCGTATACCCAATACAATATCCAAACTATAATTGACTGGAGTTATGCATTTTTATATCTGTGTTATTTGGTATTCAATGATATGTTCTCAGGTATATACAGGTCTTTGATGTCTAATTAATTTATTGATTACTATTAATGGAAAAAGAGAATGACTATTTAGAAGCTGTCAATGAATTAAAAAAACAATATGATACATGTAAAGCTGAATGGGAAGAAGAAAAAAATCAATTATTGAAAAGGATTCAATATCTTGAAAATAAAGTTCAACAGATAGTCAAACTTATAGGAGCTAATGGTACAATGTCTGGTGTATCGGTCGTGACGTAATAAAATGAAGAAAAAAATTAGGCATAAAAATGCAGCCGTTTATTTTTTTAATAAAAAACTTAAATCAATACTCGTGCACCAAAGAGCAAAAGAAGAAAAAAAATTCCCATACACAATACTTACACCAGGAGGTAAAAAAGAAAAAGACAAAGACAAACATATATCTGATACAGCTATAAGAGAAATTAAAGAAGAAACAGGTATAGTTATACAACATGAAGAACTTATAGAAATAGGTTCTACTAATACAACTAAATATTATTTAGTTTATTTCAATCCAGAAAATCATTTTATTGGTGATTCTGGAGAGAATGATGAAATACTACCGTGGACATTTGCAGATATCGGGGTAGAAGCTGGAGATGGCAAACATAGGTGGTTATCATGGTCAGACCTATCTAATTGTAAACAAGGCCCAAGGATGCATCCAACGGACCCTAACGATAATATGGGTTATTTACACCCTGCGTTATTAAACAAGTTCCAAGGAGGAGTCTGGAATCTTAGAAGGCAAGGTATATTTGAACGAGACGTAAAATGTTTAATCAAGAAATTTTACAAAGTAGAATTAAAGCTTTATGTATATTACAAAAAGAATATATTCACAAAAAAGAAGAATTAGATAAAGAGATTAGACCATTACTTCAATTAAATAGAAATTTAAAACTTTTTAACATTTGTAATATACAACCAAGAGATTTATTGTTTATTACAAATTTTAAATTTAGTTATTTATGGATAGATAGAGACAGAGAAGGGAACATAATAAAAGAAAGTACAATACTCAACAATGGACAATTATATTCATCTTTTTACATAGCAACTACTGGTAGAATTAGAATTTATTATAAACATCTTTTTAACCGTTATTATTTATCATTGATTATTAAAAATAAACCTAGTATTTATAATAGATTTTCAATGGATATCAGAAGATTAGTAGAATCTTTTATGAAACCTGAAGAAATTTATTTTTATGCTAATTATAAATGTATTAAAAGTTATGAACACAGATGCCAACCTTTTGTACAATGGTATTTTACTGTTCACGACCAAAATTTCCAAAATTCTGAAATATTGTTCGATGAAAATGAACATGAAGTTTATTGGTCTATGGAGGAACATTATGAAGGACAAGAGTCATGTACATACTTAATAAATAAAATTTTAAATGGTATAAACGGAGAGTATGAAAAAATAATGCAATTTTAAAGAATAGACGTACAATGACTACACTCACACAACAATTAGATCTGTTAAAAGAACAACAAGAGGAATTAGAGAAAAGAATTCAAGAAGAAAAAGAACACAAAAAAAAATTAAATAATGAAGCATCCATTGAAAGATTAGAAGCATTGGTCGAACCTATAACAAGACAATTGGATTATGATAAACACAAGAGGCTCAGTAGAAGAAAAGAGTTTATTATAAATTATGAATCCAATATGAATAATTATAATAACTCAATTACAAATTATCCACATGGAAACCATGGTTTTCCTCCAAAAAAAGTAGATGAGTTAGAAAAAGAAGAAATTTATGTAACTTTAATAGGTATTCTTAAAAAACAAGATGAAAGAATAAAAGAATTAGAAAAGAAATTAGGTTAGACGTAAGATGGATTTTAGAAAACAAAAATTACAAGAGCTTAAAAGTATCCAACAAGAACTGTCTAATCAGTTGGAACTTATTAAACAAGATATACAACAATTAGAAAAAGAGATAGACGAACAAAATTGTCCAATCATGAGTAGAATAAATGAACATAGAAAAAATATGGTAGTAGGGGATCAAAAAAGACAAAGAGTAGAAAATTACTAGACGTATAATGTCTTTGCTAATACAACAAAAAGAGAAACAAAAAAATCTTACTATCGATATTTTATCAGATAAACTTTCTACTGTAAGTTTATCTAATAAAATAAATAGAGGTACTGGTGCAGGTGGTGCAAATACTAATAAGAATGGATTATCTTATGAAAAATTAACAGAATTAGATACAGAATTTGAAATTTTATCGAAAAATAAATTTCATAATGAAATCAAATTTAAAATTAAGAGTGATAGAATTTTTATATCATCAAAACAATATAAATTTTTCAAATATATGGATAAATATATTAACAAAGATATTAAAAAGGCACATGGGTGTAAAAAACCAGATGAATGTTATATTGACGAAGAACACAAAATAATATTTATAATTGAAAAAAAATTTCAACAAGTTCCAGGTTCTGTTTGTGAAAAAGTACAAACGCCTCATATGAAGTTATGGCAATATAACAGAACTTTCCCAGATTGGCATATTGTCTATATATATTGTTTATCAAGTTGGTTTCAAAAAAATTGTATTGCAGAACTAGAGTATTTAAATGAAATGAAATATCAGTATTTCATTGGTAGTGATAAAGATTATAAGAACAAAATAATAAAATACATGCTTAAAAAACAAGATGAAAGAATACAACAATTAGAAAAGAAAATTGATTAGACGTAAAATGGAATTACCAGAAGATTTAGAAAGACACATTAGTTCATTCATTTACGAATCTAAACTAAAATCTTCAAAAAAATGTAAAGCTTATTCTCTAAAAGGAAAAAGATGTTGTTCAGGAATACATAAAGAAGGTTTGTGTTTTAATCATTACACATTAATACACAGACTTTCTAAAGGAAGTTTTCAAAGACTAGCTATTGAGTATTTAATAAGAGATTACAAAGGAAAGAATAGAAGAAAAATTACTAAGAATGGAATACTAGTTTGTAAAAAAGTTTATGAAAAACCTTTGTTTATGTATTCTCATTGTGCTACTTGTAGATGTGACTATTGTTATATATACAAATTTAAACATTTTAATAAATATGAAGGTGTATTAACTTTCATGAAATTTTTATATTTTGCCGAAAAAGAATCGGTAGGTTCTAATACAGCAATCAAATTATTTAACAAA
>Ga0315315_10002975_pt1 | contig 15509 bp, 15 predicted proteins | sample M140m3416metaG_FD_203699 | JGI IMG/M metagenome (GOLD analysis project Ga0315315, IMG submission 203699) | Ammonia-oxidizing marine archaeal communities from Monterey Bay, California, United States - M1 40m 3416 | ecosystem: Environmental > Aquatic > Marine > Intertidal zone | place: USA...
TCAGATGGTGTTATATCAGAACCAGAATCGGCATCCAATTCAGAACCAGGTGCGTTAATCTGATCTAACTCAGATGGTGTTATATCAGAACCAGAATCGGCATCCAATTCAGAACCCCCTATTAATCTAATTCTTGAAGAAGCTTTCCTTTTAGAGCGTCTTTCCTTGCGGGTTGAGCGTCTTTCCTTGCGGGTTGAGCGTCTTCCCTTGCGGGTTGAACGTCTTCCCTTGCGGGTTGAACGCCTTTCCTTGCGGGTTGAGCGCCTTTCCTTGCGGGTTAAGCGTCTTTCCTTGCGGGTTGAGCGTCTTTCCTTGCGGGTTAAGCGCCTTTCCTTGCGGGTTAAGCGTCTTTCCTTGCGGGTTGAACGCTTAGTCCTTCTAATACTTCTACGAGTGGACTTATTACGTGTCCGTCTATTTTTCCGGGTCATTTATATTAATAGACTAGATAAAAATAATACATATAAAATAGATAAAGATAAAATATATAATACATAAAATGGTAAAACCAAAGTTCCTTATTATAAATGAAGTTGATGATACATATCATATTATGAATAGTTTTAGAGAGATAGAACAATATATAAATTTACAATATCCAAAAAATAAAACTTCACATATGAGTGTTAGTAGAAGAATAAAAGAAAGCGACAGTAACTATTATAGTTATTATGATATAATTGTAAAAGAATTAATATGGGATATTAAAGATTTAAAAAAATAATTAATTATATTATAAAATGAATATTCGTGCATGTATATTTGACCTTGGAGGAACAATTGTTGATAGATATTCACGAACACCTTTCCTTTCTTTAAAGAATGCTTTTCAAAAACGGAATATCCGTATTGATGATAGACTTATCTTTAAAGGTATGGGTATGCATAAATTAGAACACATTAAAGAAATATTGAAAGATCCATATGTATGTTTAGACTGGATGAATGAATATGGTGTGATACCAACCAATGGAGAAGAACAAGAAATATACAATAGTTTTAATGAAATACAAAAAATAAATACAAAAAATTACATGGATGTATTACCCGAGACTACAGGGACGATTCAATATCTACAGGAACATAATATTAAGACGGGTGTTACTACTGGATTTAATAAAGGGATTATGAATATTATAAAAGATCAATTAAATAAAGGAGATATTTACATTGATAATTTTGTATCATCTACTTGTTTAAATGCCCCTTCAAGACCCCATCCATATATGATATATGAAAATATGGAACAATTACAAGTTAATAATCCTAAAAATATAATCAAAGTTGATGATACACAAAATGGTATTATGGAGGGAAAGAATGCCGGATGTATTACTGTCGGGGTTTATAAATGGTCAACATATATGAAAATATGTGAAATAGATGATGAATATATACTTACAAACGATGAAATGGAATATAAACTAAATGAAAGTAAAAATAAACTTTCTGAGGCAAATCCCGATTTCTTAATAAGGTCACTTGATCAACTACCTGGAATTATACGATTCTTGAATCAATATAAATAAATTTGATAGACTAAAGTAAATATAACAAAAATGGACTATCTTAACCATTATGGAAACAATGTTATGGTTGAATTAACAAAAGTTGTAAATGTTGATAAGAAAAGAAAAGTATGTAAAGACTGTGGATTACCCGGACATAACAATAAAAGACAATTAGTATGTCCTATTAAAATAAAAGAAGATAATGCAAAGAAAGCTAGAATTAAAAGGTATGTTATGAATATTGATTGTTTGGGGGACTATGATGATAATGAAATGTTTGAACTATTGGCAAAAACTTTAGGTATAACTGTAAATTCTTGTAGAACCCTGTATTCGGAAATATCCCCCGATATATGGATTAACCGAAGAATGGATTTAGACGTGTTTATGAAGAACATTGATAAATGCTGTTGTTTAAATTGTGGTAATGTTATTTTAGAATTTTCAAAGAACCGAACATGGAAAGGAAAGATATTTTGCGACTATTGCTGGGATTCCCATAAGGGTGAAAGGGAAATTATATGGGAAGAAGTTTATAAATATAAGAAAGTGCAATGTTATATTTGTAATAAAGTGAAAAGTTGTAAGGGTGAAAGGTTTCACTATGATCATTTAAATATGTTTGATAAGGTTGATTCTATATGTTGTATGGTTGATAGAGGAGATGATATGAAAGATATCATTTTAGAATTAGATAAATGTCAAATATTGTGTTTACCTTGTCATCATATAGTAACAACTATTGAGCAGAGGTTGGGATTTACAAGGATAAAATCCGGTCTCACACGAAAGCATAATAACGGTGAAATTAGTGATGAAACATATAATTCTGAAAAAAAAAGATATCAGGAATTATATGACCTGAAAATAAAAAGTATTTATGAAGAATTAAAAGAAAGGTATATTAATGGAACTAAATAATATTTATTTAGATGAAGAAATTATTAATATATTCTTTGATTTGTTAGATTTTAAGAGTAAGATAAATTTTACAAAAATAAATAAAGCATCTTTCTTCACATACAAGGGTAAGGTTAGAAATGAAATATTTAATTATATAAACAATGATTACTTACTTTTTTATGAATGTTTAAAACGATTCCGATATACCGAAGATGAAAAACTAAAATTAATGGAAGATTCACTCAATGTGAATACTGTATTAAATGTAAGTGGTAGATTTTGCGACCTCCGTTTTATTTTTGAATTATGTTATTATTCAAAAAAATCTTTCTATGTAAACATATGCACAAACGGTTTGTTAAATGATCGTAAAATATTACAACTAATGGTAAAAGAAATATTTAATAGTATGTCTTTTAATAGATGTGAAACAATTCTAAATATAGAAAAACGAATGATATTGTATTCTTTAAAAAGGAGTTTTAAACCTATCTTCTGGAAAACAAATGATGCAAGGTGGACATACCTTATTGGAGATTAATACTATTGGATGTTAACACTATTCAAGAGTTATCCTAACACCTTTATTAACTTGTTCTACGGGTGTAGAACTCGCAACTACTTCTGCTTGAGGTGGTGGAGAATAAGGTTGTGCTTGAAATTCATCTAATCCCCTTTCTTGATTTTCTGATCTACCGAAAAATTTATCTTTATGCTTACAACATACAAGTAAACCAGTACTTAATCCCGCAATATATGATAATATATTAATTAAACAAAAATCTAAACCGCTTATTTCCATTGATATATATTATCTATTATTTTTTTATGCTGAATTAATATGTTCCAGATGTCTTTCATAATAAGGATTTGTTCTATTTATTAAAGGAATTGCATCAACTACTTTCATAAAACTGGTTGTTAGTAAAAGGACTACCGTATAATATACGAGAAATTGAAGGAATAATAGAATAAATACTTCTATTATTCTCATTTTTGTTTTCTAAAACATAAAGATATTATTCAAATTTATATATATATAACCTATAAATATGGATAAGAATATAGAACGTATATTCAAGATAAACGAAGTCTTACAAAAAAGTAAAATATCCAGTGAAGGATATAATTCAATGGATGTTGGTTTCTTCCTTCAAGATGAAAATAAGGGATTATTCAATATTGATTTTAAAAAAGTAATGAGACTTCCAAGAGGTTTAAATTGTAATGTAAAAAATATATATGAAATAATAGGAAATATGGAAAGAGAAGTTTATTTGGGTGAATGGACTATCATGACAATCAAAAGAGCATTTGAAATATACGAAAGATATAAAAAGAATGGACAATATAATGTATTTGATTTTGGATTCAGATATATGGGTATGGGTCATATAGAAATAATATCATGCAACTTGGAAGATTATTCTATATTTTTTCATCCTGGTGGTGGTAGTAATGGTTGGGATAGAGAAAGTAATTTCCATGATATAGTCAAACATGGTCCTAAAAAATATGAAGATAACAAAAAAAATTTTAATGATTGGTTTTATAATATTAATTTAGAAGGACAGGAATTTACATGAAAGTCTTAAGCATCTTTGTGAGAAGGTGGTTCACATTCTTATCAGTTAGGAGACTGCGGTTCCTCATAATGACAGTTTCAATCATGAAACGCTCTGCTTCCTTCTCAGGGGAAAGCATGTGCCAGAAAGATGAATCACCATAGTATTCAACGAATTCAGACTTCGTGAACCATTCACCGCAGAAAGGGTCCCGCCGGTATTCAGGGTCCCATCCACCATAACCCTGGTCATATGCCCAATCATCATCCGTATATTCCGAACTGTATTCGCTTGGAACATAGGAAGACTCCGAACTAGATGTGTATGACGATACACTTCCCTCTACCGAAGAAGGGGATGGAGAACCATACTCTAGTTGGCGTGCAACGGGACACTCGTCCTCACCCACTTGAGTTTGGGGACTGGAAGAGGAAGATGAAGAAGATGAGACTCCACTGTCTGAAAGGGGATCGGGAGTGGTGAAACCGGTTTCATCAACCCCTTCATCAGGGTCACTGAGGATATGGTCCACCACACTCTGGACGACTTCATTGTCAATCTCCTGTTCAACTGTTTGCCATGCATCAAACTTGTCCGGAGTCTGTGATTCCTGGTTAATGAGATCTGGGTCCTGGTGTTGCGTGAGATCAGTCCAACCATTGAATCCGTTCACCTCGTAGGAGGTCGGATACTTCCCATAGGACGTGGGGCAGAAGATAGGGAGGTTCTCAACAAGTGCAGAGTTGAAGAATGTATTGTCGTGATAGGATGTTCCAGTCGGAAGACCGGATACTGGGTCATAAACACGATCAGGGACAACTTGCCATGGGTGATCACGCCCGGTGACCCATGGAACAAGGGGGTAAGTGTAACCGACAAGCTTGTGTTTGTCATCCTTGAGATACAGGTAGATCCACTCCCTCTTGTTGAATTCTTGGAGAAGTGGACCTGTGCGATCACCGATGGGAAGGGCAATCGTGTTGTATTCTTGGAAACTGAAAGAGGGAGAAGTGCTGTAGGTTACGTCGCTCATCTTGAAGACGCTACCCTCTCCTGGGTATGCATTCACATGAGTTTCTCCGTAGATGTTGACTGAACGACTATTGAAAGCAACCTGGTCGTTGACCGTATGGACGAATGGCGACTCAACGTGATACCAACCTACAGCGTTGAGGACGTTACTGAGGAGGAGCCACACCTTGTTACCATACTGGTCGGTGTAGCGTCGGTAGACCATGCCATCATTGGAGAAGAACACGAGATCGTCCCTCTGAGTGACTATTGGGTTGGAAGTCTCCGGGTCAATGCGTTGGAATTCCACCTTGTTGTCAATGAGTTCCTGCTGATGCTGAAGGGTGTTCATGCTGAGAGTTTGTGAGTTGTGAGTTGTTTTTCTTTCTTTGTTTTCTCGGGTGTCTTTGTTTGTTGTTGTGCTTTCTCAACACACAAAGTTTCAAATTTTAAATTTGATAGATTTATTCGGAGAAGCATAAAAGACTACTGGATGACAGCCCCCGAGAGTCTGATGGAGAACTACTTTTCAATCCCCTCTGCGATCATCATATCAATCCTATTTGAAAAATGTATCACGCATTTCAATGTAGGTTTGTTTAGCGTATTCCTATTCATCAATATCATCGGACTCTACTACATAACAAAAAAATTGAGAGTTGAAGTGAAGGTATCTTATAATGTCACATAGGGAGGTTGAGTAAGTATTATGCAGTAGTTGTAAGGTTGTGTTTTGCTTTATAAGACATTATCACGAAATGTAGAAGTTTTTTTTCTAGTTCTGCACGAGACATCTTTTTAATTTCCTCTGAAAATCGGGCAATTGCTTCGTCAAACTGTTCGTCATGTGTCGGCGGAGGAGACACTGGGTTACATCCATTTCCATAACCACCTGGCTCTGATTCTAGATCATCTTCTGATTCAGAATCTGGTTCAAGGATTTCATCTTCTGAATCGGAATCGGAATCGGAATCAACACCCAGTTCCTCAACCCCAACATCATCCGAATAATCATCCGAATCATCCTCCGAATCATCATCCGAATCACTATCAGAAGATTCGGGAATAGGATCTTCATTTCCCTTTTCCTTTTGAATCCTTTCCCTTTCAATCCTTTCCCTTTCAATCCTTTCCTTCAGTTCCTTTTCAATCTTTTCCTTTCTAATCCTTTCATTTTCCTGCATATTTTTTTCAATCTTACTATTCATGATTTCCCATATTTCTTTTGCTGTATCAGTAATATTGTCTTCAATAAGACGCTTCAGCTCTTCTGGGATCTGGTATGTATTCAGTTGATTCTTATTTTCTTGAATACCAATGATCTCATCCATGACGTTATCCTGAGAAGAAGTTGTATCATAACTGATTTCTGTCCTGATAAGGGAATTCTTTAGACAACTAAATCCATCTGCGCGTGCAGAAGATGGCTTTAGTCGTGGTAGTGGGTATAGATTTCCAATATATTGATCATTGCGCATAATACTCGGATAGAATAGGTCTGCCTTTACTTGATCCTCAAGTTCCGAAAAGAATTTTTCTTCATATGCATGGAGTTTTGTGCTTGCCCCCGGAAGTTTTGTCCCACTAGGGTCAAAGTAATTCTTATCTTTTCTCAGTGAAGACTTAACGCGGAGGGTCCCTATTTTTCTAGAAGCACGACTGGAAAATCCCCTCTTACGGTACCCCTTACCTTTACCATCTCCTGTATATTCATAGCACTCATACGTTTCTCCCGACACCTTTGCAAATACGATATCATTTCTATGATCCTTAAGAACATCAATTGTAGATTCCTTAATATGGTAATAATCATGGTCTGGAGCACCAAAATAGTTATACATTTCCATCTGCTTATCTTTGATACCTTCATCCATATCAGTAAAGTAGATTGAACTATGGATAAATTTTGAATAGATACAATCTAGTCGTTGGTTTGTTTCCTTAATCTTGCGTGGATTATTGAATTGCGTAGTAATCACTTCCTTGAGGAAACCTGATTTAGGGAACTTAATAATTGTCCCTGTACCTTCACCTAGAAGTCCTTTGAATTCTTCTTTTTCTTTATCATCCATGAGCGATATATTCACCATACCGGTATACTTACCATTTTTGATAATATCAGACCAAGGGGCATGAGACTTACAGTATTCACCATCATCTTTCTTAGAATAGAATGTTACTTCCGTGTTTTGGGAAAGGACCTTTGTAGATGGTTTCGCTCCAAAACCCGATACACCTGTTGTTTTTTCACCTTTATGGTTTTCTCTTTGTGCCGCCCATAGATACTTTTGATTTTCTACGTCCATCCCATTTCCATTATCTGTAATTAGGATATCTTCATCGCGAATAATACAGTAAATTTTGATGGCCTTCGCATCTAGACAATTACCAATAATCTCAGAAAGGGAGCGTGGTCCGTTAAACCCTTTCTTATCCATGCCAAACACATACCCACGTTCATCAATCGCTCCTGCAAAAATTTGCCCCGTGTTTTGGATCGGTTCCATGTTTTGAATCTTTATTTTTTTTATTAAAATTCCTTTTAAAAGTTTCAAATTTGCAAAATATATATAAAGATTAATGTAGTTATTGATAGTATAATAAAAATGATTGAAGTTATCTGTCGCAATTCAAATAATAACCTTGTCCCAGTAAAGGGGGAGAGGCAGTCTTTTAAACTTAGACAACGTGCAAAAACCCAAGATGGTTTGAAGGTAAAACCACTGCGTTTTATTAGTTTTAAAGAAGCAGACAAAATTATGAATAAAAAGGTTGTTTATCCCGTAGTTACATGGTATTCCATTTCTAAACTTTAATACAATTTTCTATAAATGAAAGGAATAATGGATGTGGATTAAAAGGTGTAGAGTTATATTCGGGGTGATATTGAGTTCCAATATACCATGGGTGGTTTTTTAATTCAACAACTTCGGTTATATTATCAACTGATATTGAAACATTCCAATCAAGTATTAAATATTTTTTATATACACCATTCATAGCATAACGATGTCTATGTCTTTCTAAGATAAATTCTTTTCCGTATAATTTTTTTACATTTGAATTAGGACAAAGGATTATTTCTTTTAATCCAAGGCGCATGGAACCACCTAAATCATCATTTGTAATTATTTTTGTAATTACATTTGTCCCTTCCATATCAAACTCTTCTGATGTTGCTTTCTTAAAATAATGACCTCTTAAATATTCAATAACCATTAACTGCATACCGAGGCAGATACCAAAAACAGGTATATTCATATTACGAATATCCTTGATCAAAGATATCATATTTTCTATACCATTATTACCAAACCCACCTGGTATAATTATTCCATGGAGGTTATTTAATTCTTTCATATCACCTTCATATTCACGAGCATTGATCCAAGTAATATGGACATTACGGTTATGGTAAACACAAGCATGATTGATAGATTCTAGTAAAGATTTGTAAGAATCATTTAACTCTGTATATTTTCCTAGTATTCCAATATTTACATCTCCATTACAATTTTCTATTTTTTTGTTTAGATGTTCCCATTTATCTAAATTTATTTCACTAAGTATGTTAAACCTTTTTGAAATTATTTTATGTATGTCTTGTCTTATAAGGTTTAATGGAACTTTATAAATAGATGGTAAGTTATCTGCTTCAATAATATTTGATTCAGGTAAATTAGTATGGAGAGACAACTTACTTTTAATTTCATGTGACATAGACTTTTCAGTCCTGCAAATTAAGATATCTGGAGTTATCCCTACTTGTTGAAGTTCGCGAATATTATTTTGGGTTGGTTTTGTTTTTAATTCATCTGTAATAGAATAATGGACTAAGTATGTTAAATGAATAAATAATGTATTATCAATACCTAAATCATTCCGTAATTGTCGTATCGCTTCATAAAATGCCATTGCTTCAATATCACCTACACACCCCCCTATTTCACATATAATATAATCACAGTTGTCAGGGTTATAACAGATAAATCCTTTAATAATATTTGTAAAATGTGGGACCATCTGAACAGTTTTCCCTAAATACTTACCTTCTCTTTCATTATTTAATATTTTCTGAAATAGTTTTCCAGATGAAGTACTATTTATATAAGATGTCTTAATTTCTAAAAATCTTTCATAATAACCTAAATCTAAATCTGTTTCCGTGCCATCTTCCGTAACAAAAACTTCACCATGTTCTGTTGGGTTCATTGTCCCTGGATCAATATTAAGGTATGGGTCTAACTTCTTGATGGTGATATTTTTTTCACCCAGCATTTGAAGTATAGACCCCATACTTGCAGAGATAACACCTTTACCCAATCCTGAAATAACGCCCCCTGTAACAAAGATATATTTTGTCATAATATTAATAGAATGATTATATTTTTAACTATTAAACTTTATATTTAAAAATATATAACTCTTAAAAATAATATGGAATTTTTAAAAAGATTATACTATTCTACAAAAGAAAGGTCAAAAACACCGAAGAAAAATGAAACATACGATTATAAAAATGATATGTCAAATAAGTTTGCTAGAACAAATATATTATTTACAATCCTTTATAACAAATTTGAATAAATATCAATACTAATTGTAATACTAATTGTAATTGAATCATGGATACATACGAACTTTGTGGGTATGGTGCAGGAATACTCTTTGCGAGTGGCTTTGTCCCACAAATATACAAATCTTATAAGACAAAGAACATGGATGATATATCTTATGCCTGGCAGTTTATATTCCTCACAGGAGTAATATTAGGGATCATCTACAGTGTTCACAAAGATTTACCACCGATCTATATCTGTTCTACAGTTGAACTTGTTTGTATGCTTACTCTTATCTCAATGAAGGTATACTATGAAAAGAACACTTGTTCTTGTGATATTAAAAATTAAATCCCACCCTACCATCAATCTTCTATCTTTTTTTACGTAATTGATCTTTCATTAATAGTAAACAAATTTGAATGTTTGTATAAAGATTATCAAACAACTAAGAACAAACAACTAAGAACAAACAACTAAGAACAAACAACGATGAGTTCTTCCACAACCCCACTTACCTTCGCTGAGAAGCAAGAGAGGGGTCTGAGGAAGAAGGCACGGCAGGAGGAGGAACGCTACAAGAAGAGTGGTGATGAGGAGCATCTGAGGAAGAGGGATATGTTTAACGACCAAGCAGACAAGGTAAAGAAGAACACTGAAACAGACAAACAAAGGAAGAAGGAGAAGGTGAAGAACAAGCAAAAGTCTGATGATCAACTTCTCAACGAAGCGATGCGCCAAAATCGGCGTGAGAGGAATGCGGCAGATGTGAAGAAGAACATTCAGAAGAAGAAGGAAGATAAGATGAAGGGTAACCGTGTAGAGATCAAGAATAAGATGAAGGAAAAGATGGAGAATATTGAGGAAATGAAGAAGAATTATCAAGAAATGCTTGAAAAGGAGAAGAATGAGGAACATACTGCGAAGGTGGAATTTTCCAAGGAATACAATCAGCACCATCCGAATGCTTCTGATTCAGAGATCCAGAAGGAATTTGTAAGGTACCAAAAGGCACTTGAAAAGGCGGAGAACCTGAAGGTGTTCTACGTCAGGAACATGGTGGATATGACAGGAAAGGAGCTTGACGAAGTCCTTTCTGACTATGAAAAGATCAATACTGAATTCCGGGAGAAGAACGGTGGTCTTCTTGAGAGGAATCTGGTTGATAAGTTTGAAGAGGAATGTAAGGCCCTTCTGACAGAGACTAACTGTCGGATGAAGTTTGTGGAGGAAGTCATCAAGATGACAGGGGAAAAGAAGGAACAGGTTGAAAAGGAGTATGACGACGACTATAAGAAGTTTACGGAGTATGCGAATGACAACGGTTACACGAGGAAGGTCGCCGTTGACAAGTATGTTGACCTCTCAAACAAGAAACTTCAAGTTGCACACTTCCGCTATACGGTCGTTAGCAAGATGATGGAGGATAAGGGGATGAGTGTTGATGAAGCAACCGTGGAGTTTGACAATATGATGAATGCGATGAATCAGCAAGAAGAGGAATGTAACCAACCCATGTGTATCAAGTGTGATTAAACATTTCAAGGTGTTATGAATATTAAATTAACCCATACCGAATAACAGCATATATAATATTTATTAATAATAATATTAAGAATCCAACAAAACCCCTACATATGTAACACATGTGATACATAAATAACACACTAAATAACGTATGTAATACATCTATTATAATGTGCTTTATACGTTTTTTTTTATCTATATTTTCTTGAGGGACAGCAATATTATAAATTAATCCCGATATAATGAGAATAATATAAAAACCACAAATGAATCCGGGTCCATTTTTCATTTCACCAGATCCTTTATACAAACATTTTGTATCAAAAACAGAATTAAGTAGGTTTACAATAGATTGTATCTTCATTTAATAAGTATTAATATTTTAAATCTATCATTTCACATATTAATAGTAAAAATAAATTTTTTTCTTTCTGCTTCCCCTTTTATTTTTGTCCTCTTTCCAAGATGTTTAAAATATCTTTCTGATAATTTAAATTGTTTTGGTTTTTTATCTTTCAGGACTTTCAACCGGACATACATTATCATACCTACTTGCCAGATCCTTTTATGGGAATATTTACCATTTTTATATAATCTTTCTAATTTTTGAATAGTATCTTTTACATCTTTCATTGTCGTATATTTAATTGGTATTGTATCAGATGGATCTTTATCTATGTATACGTCAAAAGATTTACTCGGGTCATCTGGGTTATATAAAAATTCTTTCTTTTTTGTTTTATTTTTCCCCCTCCCACCTTTCTGAGTTTTTTTACAGATATTTTTAGTCTTCCCTAAACCATATTTTTTATCAATATATTTCATATCTTGTGTTAACTTACGGCATTCACCTGATTTCTTATTCTTACGATAAATACGTAAAACATTGAGTCTTGCTTTTTTTGCAACTGCTGCTTCTCTTCTAGATTTTTTTGTTTTACGTTCTGCCCTTATCCCTTCATCAATTGCTAAAATTCTTTTTTTATGGGGATCACTTAATTTATATTTATGTTTCTTATTTTTGTAGGTTAATACTCTTAGTTTTGGTAGAGTGTTCCTCCTCCTTCTTCTAGTTGAACGACGACCACCACCCCTTTTAGTCCTTTTATTTGTTGGTGAACTAGGTGGTGTCGCTATATCATCCACCTGATATATTATATTGAATGATGTATTTCCTAAGAAACCACCATACCATGGGTAAAATACAGGATATTTTCTCTTTTTAGTATCCACCTCACCTTTACGTGAATATTTTTTAAGAAATAGATATCTTATATAAGATATCCAGTCATTCCCTATATATGCCGAATAACCTTCAAATGATTGATATATAGAGTATAGTTCTTGACCAAAATCCCCGAATAATTTAAAACAGAATATTTTAACTAACTCTTTAATTGAATCGTCGTTTTCAATATAATCGCTAAGTATTTTTGAATAAGTATCTCTTCTAGCATCTCTTGGTAAGGTATAAGTGCTCATTTTAGAAAAAACATCTTTTAGGACAGATGATTTAGAAAGACCTTCTGTTTTTTTCCCGGACTCTATTGTATTAACCGAATCTTTAGTCCCTTCAAGTATTTCCCCTTCCGGTAATATTATTTTATATTTTATTTCAGAATTACCCGTTAGAGATTTATTCGTAGGATTAATAGTAAGTTTAATAAGTTCATCCCGACTATTATTTAAAACTGTTAAATCAACAGCGCTACATCTTCCATGGCATTCAGGACATGTAGATGCCGGGTCAGCAACATTAACTGTATTACAATTGTAGTTATCTTTTTTAACCATTATAGGAGAACCAAGGGATTTTAACGTTCTCGCGCCACCATCATCCGAGTAAAATTTTGTAGAGGTAGCATTATTACCAAATGCATTACTACCAAATGCCCTAGTAGATATACCCTTTATATTATCATTAACATCCTGAGTTGGCAACTGCTTCTTCCACGCCTTATCATATCTGAAAAATCCATTTTTCTTATTTTTATTTATCTCAAATTCTGTAAGTAGGAAATCATCACGAATAGAACTATCTGTAATAGATTCTACACCATCGCCCCCTTTCATTCTAATAACTTGTTTAGATGCCCAGTGATCTGGATCTGGATCTGGATTATAACCACTATTATCAACCCACCAACCCATAATTTTATATTTGAGTATTTTTATATTTTCTTGTTCCTCCTTTGTTAATGTTATATCTTTATCTGAAAAAAAGTTATGTATTAATGAAAAATTTTTATGTTTCAAATTTGGGCCGGCGTATTTTAACCATTTCTTTTTAACAAATGTATCTATATTTATACTAAAATCATCATCTTTAATATTATCATCTCCAATATTAATAGAAGATGTATATAGAGCAAACTTTTTAATATCTAAAAACAATGCTTTTAAATTATCCGTGTTTTTTTCTTTTTCTAAAAGATTATCAAAAACTGTATAGAATCCAAAATAGGTTTTTGATAAATACTCTGTTTCATCCTGACTTTTGTCAGATACTTCATATATATAATTAATTATATCATTATTGAGTAACGATGATTTTCCATTAAGAATACCTTTTTCATTGGGTAATTTAATCCATTCTGAAAAAAGAAATAGACTATCACCTTTTATTTGAGGATCATCTCTTAATTCCTTATTAATCTCATATAAGTCTCCAAACTTTACATCTGTTGGAAATAGTTGGGGTTGTGTCCTCACTCTAAATACATATCCATCCCATACCTTAATTTTATGAATAACTTTTTTGATTGATGTTTTTGCTTCATTTATTTGTTTTAAAATATCTGGGGGTGGTTGCGCGGTTCTAGCGCTTCTCCGTGAAGCCTCGCCACGGGTTTTAGCGCCACCTCTCCGTACCGCGACCGCACCGGGTTGAGCAAGGGACGGTGGCCGCTCCACGAACTGTCTTGACTGACCTTGGGTATTTACCGCATCCGTGATCCGACGGTCTTCTGGAGTCATATCTTCTTCGTCTATTGTTGGAGGTTTCCATTCTGCATCTGTTGTGGTTTTTGCGACCCTCTTCTTCGCGATTTTCTTTTCTTCTACCTTTCTTAATGCTTTCGTTTTCTCTGGTTTTAATATTTGAGAAATAATATCTATAAATTTTCTATATTTTTTTCTTATTACAGTTTCAACATTTATAGGATTATTTATGTAATTATTTTCAGAAATAGCAGTGTATATATTGTAATCATTATCAATTAATTTAACAACTTTATCATAATCAAGATCTGTAATGAATGAATCTAAATATGGTGTCCCTTGACGTGTTTGACCAACACTATATTTATCAGTCCAATAGGTTCCTAAAGAACCACCATTTTGCCCCCACAATTGTTTCATTGGATCTAGTTTTTCAAAAAAATCATGGTTTGTATCATGTCCACATAATAACATAAGTTCGGGATATTTTTCCTCATCTATAATAAATTCTTTAGTCATAATATATTAATATTATAGATTTAAAAAAAAAGGTATATCATTTTCATTTATTAATAATCAACCGAATATCTTGTCAAAATTACTATTAAGCAGAACCTCTTAGTGTTATATCCTCTGTTGAGAGAGGAGTCCATGTATCTAGGTTTTTATTGACAATTACAATGGATAAGATAATCATATTCGCAATAAACCATATTAAAATTATACTTATGAGAATGAATAGAAATACTAGATGATCATTGTATAGATAACTACTAATAAGATTTAGAATAGTAAAACCTCCACACCCCCCTCTACTTGTAATATGAATAGGTCTATATCCTCTCTCAGGATGCATTAATCGATAATTTATTGTATTATTAAAACTTTCGTATGGACGATTTTCTTGAATATATCCTTCGCATACTATATCAATTTTACAACATTCATTATTATTGTGTCCACAACTATCTACTTCTGCACCCCTACCTGGCTGATTATCTAAATAATTTTCTTCTAATTTATCAAGATCGGGACATTCGCTATTATACACACTATAATAGTAAGCTGAGGCGGTTAAACCCCCACTTTCAGTTGATTCGCAACCATAATGCCATTGACAGATGTGTTTTTCAAATGTGCAGAAAACATACATTGCATAGAGTACCAGACCGAGGGAATAGACTCTATTGAATAAATAAGTATAATACATCGCATTTATTTTTTTGGATTCATATCGATTGGTAATCTTTTTTGATCCATTTTTAAACATATAATTATATTGACATATACAGTGCATGAGTAATGCAACATTTAGAGAATTAATAACCCACAATGTTGTTTCTAATCTTTCATCATTAAAATAATTCTTAATATCATAATCTTCATAAAATCCCCTTTCTGGATCCCAATCATTTAACTGATTTTCAACAGGTTCAACATTATAAACCATACTCTTATCAATCCCTCCTTGAACAATTGTCTTCATCATTTTT
>Ga0315315_10002976_pt1 | contig 15508 bp, 7 predicted proteins | sample M140m3416metaG_FD_203699 | JGI IMG/M metagenome (GOLD analysis project Ga0315315, IMG submission 203699) | Ammonia-oxidizing marine archaeal communities from Monterey Bay, California, United States - M1 40m 3416 | ecosystem: Environmental > Aquatic > Marine > Intertidal zone | place: USA...
CGGCGGCGGCGTCGGCGGCGGCGGCGAGGGCGGCGGGCTGGGCGAGCGGTACGAGACCACGGCGGTGAGGTGCCGGTGCATGACCACGGGCGCGCTGCCGTCGAGGCCCTCGCGCACGCAGAGCACGTAGTGGCTCTGCACGGCCGAGAGCTGCACGGTGATCTGCATGTTCTGGTCGAGGAAGTCGCCCGTCTCGTGCGGGCCCGAGACGGGGCACGTGGTGGCGGTCGCGGGCACGTAGAAGAGGTAGTCGTACTGCGTCAACGCATGGCCCGAGATGGAGGCGTACGTGAAGGTGTACGACTCCTCGTGGTACAGGTAGGCCGTCTGGTCGGTGTCGCTGTCGGGATCGTTGGGCGAAAGCGTGAAGCGGATGTCGGGGGGCGGCACGGGCGGCGGCGGGCTCGGCGGCGGCGGCGAGGGCGGCGGCGAGGGAGGCGGCGAGGGCGGCGGTGGGTTTGGCGGTGGCGAGGGCGGTGGCGGCGCTGGTGGTGGAGGAGTGGGCGGCGGTGGACTTGGGGGAGGCGGCGACGGCGGCGGAGAGGGCGGCGGTGAGGGCGGTGGGGAAGGCGGCGGAGGGCTTGGAGGAGGCGGCGAGGGCGGTGGCGAGGGTGGTGGGCTGGGAGGCGGTGGAGAGGGCGGCGGCGACGGCGGCGGACTTGGGGGAGGCGGCGACGGCGGCGGAGAGGGCGGCGGCGGACTTGGGGGCGGCGAGGGTGGCGGCGGAGAGGGCGGAGGTGAGGGTGGCGGCGGCGAGGGCGGCGGCGAGGGTGGTGGAGGCGACGGCGGCGGCGATGGCGGCGGCGGCGAGGGCGGCGGCGAGGGCGGCGGTGGCGACGGCGGTGGCGGAGATGGGGGTGGAGACGGAGGCGGTGGAGATGGTGGCGGCGATGGCGGCGGCGACGGCGGCGGCGACGGTGGCGGCGGGCTGGGCGGCGGCGAGGGCGGCGGACTAGGCGGCGGCGGCGAGGGCGGGGGCGAGGGTGGGGGTGGGCTTGGCGGTGGGGAGGGCGGCGGCGAGGGCGGCGGTGGCGAGGGAGGCGGGCTTGGTGGCGGCGAGGGCGGAGGGGGCGAGGGCGGCGGCGCGGGTGGGGGCGAGGGCGGCGGCGGCGAGGGCGGCGGCTGCGGCGGCGGATTCGGTGGCGTCATCGGCGGGCGCAGGTGCATGGCGTCGTTGTGGTCGCGCAGGCAGACTTGCGGGTTGCACGCGACGACGCGGTTGCTGGGGCCGCAGCTGCCGGTGCACGTGAAGAGGAAGCGCCACACCGAGGTGGGCGTGAAGTCGTAGTGGTGGTGGTTGACCGCAAACTCGGTGAACTTGGTCTCGATGTCGCCGCAGTTGTTGGAGCAGCTGATGGTCTGCTGGGTGAGCCAGTCGCCCGCGTTGGAGATGCGCACCTGCACCTCGACGGTGTAGCTGCTGTAGATGGTGAACGTGCCATCCAGGATTTCGAGGTAGCCGCCAGTGCCCGAGATCTCGGCAATGTGCGTGTCGCCGATGCTGCTGAAGACGCCGCCGACGGTGTCGCAGTCGACGGTCTGGTGCGACGAGATGCCGGCGGCGCAGATGGCCGGCGCTGTCGGCGGCGGCGGTGAGGGTGGTGGAAAGGGCGGCGGCGGCGAGGGCGGCGGCGACGGCGGCGGCGGCGACGGCGGCGGCGAGGGCGGCGGCGAGGGCGGCGGGGGCGAGGGCGGCGGCAATGGCGGTGGCGACGGCGGCGGGGGCGAGGGCGGCGGCGACGGCGGCGGGGGCGAGGGCGGCGGCGACGGCGGCGGGGGAGAGGGCGGCGGGCTTGGTGGCGGCGCGGGTTTGGTGCACATCTTGAACTCATTGTAGGTGTCCACGCGGCTGACGGCTGAGGAGCACTGGAAGCCGAGGTTCTGCGCCGCGGCGTAGTCGTAGGCGGCGCAGCTCGGGTTGGCGTCGCACGCGGCCTCGGCGGCGGCCTCGGTGGCGTACGACCCCACGTAGATGCGGTTGAGGCACTCGATGCCGATGGCCGAGCAGCTGTACGCTGCGCTGACAAGCCGAGGCTGGTAGGCAAGGAGGCATATTAATCGTAGCACCGCGCCCACCTGGCGCGGTGGCGGCGCCATGACACGCGCACGTGCCCTACCTAGGGTTGCAATTGTCACCAGTTATGGTTTGCGGCTTGTGCGAACGCATTCGGGTAACCCACACCGAATGGCGCAGGCGACCCTGGATGCCTTCATAACCAAGCCCAAGGAGGCGGACATCGACGCGGCCATTGAGGAGTGCGCACAGGCCTCGAGCTACCACGGCGAGGACACACCCGCGCCCAAGGGCATGCCGCGCCTGCACGTGGCCGGCACGTCCACGGTGTGCCGCGCAATCGAGGCGGTGCGCGCGCAGCACCCGGAGGCGGGCATCTTCCTCGTGACGCTCAGCTGGCGGCACAACTACAACTGCGGCGCCGACCAGGTCATCGTGGCCAACGAGCCGCGCGGCGCGGCCTTCGACTTGCGCCCACCGCCCAAGCCTAAAAAGAAGGGCGAGCCCAAGGAGCTGCCGTCCACCCCGGGCATCGACGAGCTCAACGGCCTGATCAGCGTCGGCGAGGAGATCGTCGACCTGCTGCTGGACGACGAGCGCGCGCACGTGGTGGTGATGGACGGCTACCCGCAGGGGCAGATCTACGCGCGGTTCGCGGCGTGCCTCGCGGCGCGGTGCCTGAAGCTGCGCCGCGCGAGCAAGGAGGTGACGATGCCCCGCATGACGGCGCCCGCCGATGCCATCTGCAAGGCGGCGCTGAAACGCTTCAAGTCGTGCCGCTCGGTGGAGAAGATGCGCGCCGCCGCGGAGGCGTACTATCACGAGGAACTGGAGGACCGGTTTCCGTAGTCGTGTTTGAATTTTAGAGCAATAAAGACTAGTGTCCCTGCGCACGACGGTAGGGTCCCTAGTCGTCGTGACCATGGCGTGAACCCTGCGTGCAGTCGATTTTTTGCAAGACTAGGGACCCTATCCTCGTGCACAGTGTCCCTAGTCTCTCCCCACATTTCTGCGTGCACGGAGCGTGAAGGGCAGCTCCCCGCGACCGCCGGCAGCTCTTTGCGGGGAGCTACCGGCAGAGAGACTAGGGACCCTGCGCACGTCGGTAGGGTCCCTAGTCTTCGGGGCTCCTGCGTGAACTCGTCGTGCGGTCGATTTTTTGCAAGACTAGGGACCCTATCGTCGTGCACAGGGTCCCTAGTCTCTGAAGCTTCTGCGTGAACTCGTCGTGCGGTCGATTTTTTGCAAGAGCAGGGACCCTGCGCATGTCGGTAGGGTCCCTGGTCTTGATCTCACTGCGTGCAGGGAGGGGCCACTCCCTGCACGCAAGCTCCAGAGAGTAGGGACCCTACCAACGTGCGCAGGGTCCCTAGTCTTCGGGGGCGCTGGCACTAATACGATCACACGAAAATCTCGCATTCTTTTTACGATCTCGACACGTGAGATCCAGTTGCTGCGACAACTAGTTGAGCACTTGGGGGAAGGGAGAAGTGCTCAACTAATCTTCAATGCATTGGATTCTTAAGAATGGTGCGGTTGCTCATGCGCGCATCGGTGCGCGCGCACGGCGCTTTCCGGCCTCCCCTGCCTTGGCGAAGACGGCGTCGACGACGCTCCCGCTGCCGTCGGCGGGCGCAAAGAAGCCGGGTCCATCGTTGGGAGGGGCCATCGGCGTTGGCGGGTTCCAGGCGGCCATCGGCCCCATGCCCGAAAAGTTCCAGTCCGGGCGGTGCGAAGCCAGCTGCTGCTCCTCGTGCATGGCCACGTACCACTGGTAGAGTGCGAGGACTGCCGAGGCGACCGTCCACCGGTCGGGCAGGTACTTGTAGATGGCGGTGAAAAACTGCCTGAAGGAGCTCCGCTCTGGCTGTTGGGCGGCCCGCGCGAGCCGTTCACGCACCAACCTGGGGATGGCCGCGTGCGCCCTTGCGGCGGCCTCGGCGGCCTCAGTGGACCTGCGCACCTGCTGTTCGTACGCGAGCTGGGCCTTTTGCAACTCTTCGGCTGCCTTTGCCCACTCGTCGGCAGCGCTCATGGGTTGAGTGGCCAAGGGGAAAGGGGGACCCACACCTTAGAAGGCGCTTAGACCAAGTTATTGTCTAACGCGACACGCAACGCGCGTGCGCGCATCTCGGGTCTCTCGGGCCTCGTCAAACGCTTGGTCAACGACGCTCGTCCCGGCATCGACCGCGGGTGCCTCGGTCCAGGTCGCCTCAAATGGTGGTGGTGCTGCCTCGTCCGCCTCGATGAGCTTCTTGTTCAGCAGGTACAGGAGTCCTATGCCCAGCATGGACATGCTGTACCGGTAATCAGACATCAGGGACCGGATGTAGTTTACGAATCCCGTGAAGCCGCGCTTCTGGTCGTTTGCGCGCTGCGCGTTTTGAACGATGCGGTCGCGCATCTCTGGTGGCACGTCGTAAAGCTCATGCTGAACGTTTTCAATAACCTTATCGACGTGCGCAGCCCATTCTTGATCTGCGCGCTGCTTCCGTCGCCGTTGTTCGGTGTTGGCGGACATGGGAATGCCGCTTATTCCCTGCACTCTTTATTACCTAAGCAGTCTATATGACGCGCACACACACACACACGCGCGCACACTCGGTCACTCACAACGCGAGCTTCGCAAACACCTCCTCCACCACCGACGCGTTCAGGCGGGGGTGGGTTTGGGGGCAGATTGCGCGCGGCAAGGGGATTGGTGGATTGAACGTGAGCAGCGTCGCCCGCACCAACGCGGCAAGCCGCTGGATCTGCCGCTCCATTGCGCGCATGTCGTTCATGTACCCATTGACAGTCACGCAGGCCCGCTCAAGTTCGTCGTTGGTCGTGGCGTCGTCGTCGACGTTGCGACGTCGGGCGTAAATGTCGTCCAGGTCTTCCTTGTATTCGTTGGCTTGTTGCGTATGATTCCGCTTGTCGGTGTTCCAGGCGCGCTGCGTGTCGTGCGAGGGACGCACCATGCGGCCGTTGGGCGCCGGCACGTCGGGCATAGGTGGATACATTACGATCTTCGTCTTGATCCTGTCCAAGCACGCCTTCATGTCGTCAATGTACTTTTGAAAGATGTCGAGGCGGTTGACGTGCAGGTAGTACCTCTGGCGCGAGGGCACGTAGCGGCAGCTGTGGTGAAACGCGCAAAAGTACGTGAGGAACCCGAGAGCCGTGCCCGCGGCTAAATAGTGCCGGGCACCCACGATCGCCCGGATCGTCTCCACGAGGAAAGCGCTGTCCCGAATGGTCTGTATCCCCGGAATGTGGTTGGCCAGTCGGGAGAAGAGCCGCGCACCGACCACGTCGCCGTCGACTCGTCCGATAGCCCATTCCCTAAGGCGATCGAACGTGCCAAGGGGTCCCGCTGGCGGCGGAGTCAGCGCTTGCTGGAGCGCAACGGCGAAGGCGGCAAAGCCGCCCGCGCCCAGGCCGGCTGCCCACTCGGCCAAGTCGTTGTCTTCCGCCTGCGCCGTGGCGCGCCTCGCCGACCTTGCCAAAGCCCAGGTGGCCCCGCCAAAGAGCGCCGCGCGAACGTACGGATTTATGAAGTCCGCCCCCATCAGCATGATGCCTGCCCCGGCCGCGACGATCGCTCGGTTGGTGTGCGTGCCATTGATGAAGCGCCCAAAGCTCCTGATGCGGTCCCAGCTGAGAAGGGTGTCCCACTCGTCTCCCGCGGTGACCCAATCGCCCAGCTCCTCGAGGTCGTCGTACGCGTCTGGAAAGTCGTCGTACACTGGGAGACGGGCGCCAGTGCTCGCGGATTCCGTCTTCGGCGTCAGCTCGCCGTCGTCGTAGACGTCGGCTCCCGAGTCCTTGGCCGACACGAAGAAGTCGCCGTAGCTGGCGCGGCGCGCACCCTTGGACGGCCGGTCTTCCGGCTCGATGAGGTAGATCTCCTCGGTATCGCCCGGCGAAAGCTTGGTCTGGCGCGCCTCCGCGGTCATGGTCATCGCGGCGCGCTTGTTGAGCTCCACCGCCTCCGCAAACTTGGTGGCAAACTTCTCCGTCACGATGCCGATGCCCGCAAGGTAGGCCACGTACGCGTTGGTCGCCTCCAGCGTGGCGACGTACTCGCAATCGATCGGCACCTCGCTCGTGCGCTTGTGCAGGCCGTTGAGCGCCGACCAGCACTCCCGCATCTCCTTGCTGTCGTCAAGGATGTAGGCGCGCAGCCCATCCAGGTCCAGGCCCGCTGAGCCATCGCCGGCCTTCTTGGCGCGCTTGGGAGGAGGATTCTGAAGGAGGCGGTACGCCGCATCGTGCACGTTCATGCCGTACATGGTGCCAACGTCCTTGGCTACTTAGTCTTTTTTAGATTGGTGCTTATCACATACGCACGTGTTGCGAAACTAGGAGACACGCCTCGCTCAACCGCACCGCCTCACACTGGCGAAACGCGTCCACCACTCGCGACATGGCCGTTTGGTACTCCGCATCTCCCTTGGGGAACGCCACGGGTGCGCACGAGACGCGCACGCCTTGCAGCAACGGCGCAAGCATGGCCACCCCCAGCCCGAGCGCACCCACCAGTGCGCGGCGCGACGTCTCGTCGCCGGTACCCTCGGCCTCCAGCACGGGTACACCCCGCGGCACCACCTGCAAGAGCTTCTGTGCGCCACCAATCCGCTGGTCTGTGCCTGTGACGATCTCCAAGAGCGCCACGAGAGCGGCTTGGGTACTCGCGATTGTTGCGACTTGCTTTGCGAGCACATTTTGCGCTGCATCGTCCAGGTCGGAGCGCCAGGGCTGGCCCGCATCGTTTAGTGCGTCTAGGACCGCGTCGTGTGCCTTCGCTCTCGTGACCCAATCCTTACCCGCCTCATTGACTTGGACAGCCTTCAGCGCGGCGTCAAGCTGCCCAACCGCGTTGCTCATGGCATTCTTTTGCTCCAGCTCGTAGATGGCGTCTCGTAAGGTAACCAACTGGTTGTTGACGTACAAGTCCAATCGCGCAATGGCTGTCAATGTGAGCTCCTCGCGCCATCGTTGCTTTTGCGTTGTCTGAAACGGTGCGGGCGGTTTTGAGTACCAGTGGGAGCGCTGCGTGCCGTCTGGCGGGAGCTCGAGCGCAATCTCGATGGCGTCAAAGGACGCGTCTGAATCGGCGCTGGCGAGCGCCGCAACAACCGCCTGCACGACACGCTCAGCGTTCCAGGCGATCGAGGACACGCACGCACTCAGCTGCAAATAGGTCTCGCCGGTTCCCTTCGCAGCAGCGTTCACGTCAGCGACGGCCAAGGCGGCCGGCTTCACGACGCTTGGCGCAGCGATGGGCGTTGAGAGCGACCCGCCCTCGGGTGCGCGACTTGCGGTGTACGTCACGCGCACGCACGCCTTGCCGTCTGCCATGGGCACCTTCGCTACCCGCAGCACGTTTGGGTGCACCGTCTCAACCTCAGCGCTCGCATCGGGGTCGGGCAGACAGTCGAGCACGGGGTTGAGCTGGACGCAGAGGGGATTGGTGGCATTGCGAATGGCACCACCGCCACCAACGCAGTCCCGCACGGCCTCAAAGGCAAGGACCAGCGCGTCGCAGAAGACGGGCACCGTGCCAAACATGGGCGCGGCGCAGGGCGGAAACGTCGGCGGCGGTCGTGCGTCGCCAAACCCAAAGGGCACGTAAAAGGAGCGGTGCGCGGCCCCGAGCTTGACCGCTGCCATCGCCTCCGCGAGCTCGTCAACGGTGAGATTCTCTACGTCGTCAGCCATCGGTTGCATCTGCAGCGAGGCCAAGCGAAAGCGCATTGCGGCGACGAGGTTTGGCTTTGGGCCAGACGAGAGGCGCTTTGAGGGTCCCCGCGCACGTAGAGCGGCCACCTCCTCTAAACTGTACTCGGCGCGCGCGTTCAGAAGGCGCGCAGACGGGTATGCCGCTGTGATTGCACCCACGAGCGCGGCGTCGCTGGTCATGCTCGTTGCGCGGAGGAAGGCCGCCACACCGTCGTGGCGGTCGCCAAAGAGCGACGCCGTAGGGGCGTGCGGCAGGTAGGTTGGCACCTTTCGCGTGAACGCCGACGCGGCACGTACCGCTGCGTGCGCACACTTGCGAATCAGCGGCACCATCGCCGCACGCACCAATGGGTAGTCTTGGCTGAAGAGCACGCGCTCGAGCAGTCGGCCCGCATCTCTCCCTGCCTGAGTGGCCACCAGAGCGATCTCGGTGCCACCGGGAGCGACGTCTACACTTTCAATCGCTTCCGTGGTCGGATTGTCGCCCACCACGAGGCGCAGCAGGTGGTTGCCGGCTGCGCGCAGTCGCAGCGCGGCGCGGCGCGACGCTTGCTCGAGCATCTGCACCTGCGACGAGTCCTTGGCCTCGTGCATTGCCAGGAGCTCGGCAACCCACAGATCGCCAAAGGCCTGGCACGCGAGCAGGTCGGCGTTTGCGTGCGCCAGCCCCAGCGCCTCCAGCACCGACTTGTCGCACCGCTGCTGCGCACGCCTCGCCACGAGCCGAAGCTGTCGCAGTGTGCGCTCCGGTACCGAGACGATCGACGAGGCGAACTGCACGTCCACGGGCGTGGCGAGCGTCAGCGTGGACCAGCGCGGCGCCTCGCGGAACCGGTTTGTTGGCAACGCGCGCGCATCAGTGCACATGCACACGAGCGCAACGTGCGTCTCCTGCCGTGCCTCCCAATGCTTGACGAAGCGTTGGAGCGCCGTCCCGCTTTGCTTCATCGTCCGCGTGAGCGACTGCGTCAGTTTTGAGTGGGGCGTGAACTCGCGGATCGTGGCCGCGTCGGTGTAGACGTCGGCGTACTCGGTGGAGTAATCTACTGCGCGCGCAAAGAGCCGCGTGGCGACCACCGACCGGATGCGCTGTGGCAGTCTGCGCACCCACGCAGTGGTAGGCCCCGGCAGCGGTGCGTCGAGTGCGTTCATCGACTGCCGGAGAGTGGCCTCCAATTTTTTGACATCGTCAGACTGTTCAAACGGTACAACCAGCGCTGCCCACATGTTGGAGTGCGCCTGCTGAAACCATTCGTGACGCGCATCCCTGCTAGTGCCATTTGGTCCTTGCTGGTGCGTCCACACTTTTGCAGTGTACGCCTGCACATTGTTCAGCGCGCCCATCGTCGTGCCTTTGCCTTTGGCTCTTTTATACGCAGCAGTTGCCAAGAGATAGGCCGGCATGAGGATGTGCTTGTCCGGCCACGTCTGCCCCCGGTTGGGTTCCTGGACGGCGCGGTCGAGCATGAGCGAGAGCTTGCGTATGGCGTCCCGTACGCGATAAAGGTCGCTCAACACCCCACTGGCCACAGCGCCCAACACGTGCACGTCCGGACGACCGCAGTGAATGTCGTGGTAGCGCGTGGTTGGTTCGCACCCCATGGGATCGTCAATGGAGATGCGCACGTGCGTTCCAGTGGAGTCGGAAGCGTCGAGCTTGAGGCCAGCGGTGATGGAAACGCCGCGACCCCCCGTTGAGAGCCAGTGCCAGATCACCCTCTCGTGCTTGAACCCGTGCTTGACGCCCTGCGCAAACGGGTCGCCGTCAGTCGCGTCCATTGGCTTCATGACCGCAAGCGTTTCCAATGCCTTGGCAAACTCCTCGAGCGTAAACGTGACGTCCTTCTCCGTGGGCGGGGGCCTGGCGGTCAGGTAGTCCTGCGTTCCTTGTAACAGTATCTGTTCCACCGCGTTGGCGGCGACCGCCCCAGTCGTTGCACCGGCAGGGTTGGGGGCAGCCTTCCCCCAGGCTTTGACCAGGAATGCGGCATACGGCCGCTGAAACGCTTGGATCAGTGCAGCAGTCCCCATTATGACGGCCGATTCCGCGAATTCCCAGGCCAGCACTCCCGGCGTGGCGCCCTTGTTTTTGCGGAGATAGTTGAACATTTTCTTGGCCGCTTCCGGAAGGATCTCGAGGAAGTTCTTTTTCTTGGTCCAGTCCATGAAAAAGTCTTTGTCGATCGTGTCCGGAATGGTCACAGTCGGTGGCTTGGCGAAGCGAAGCGGGTACGGCGCTCTCGCAACCGCGCACCGCACATCCGCAACGCGATGAGGCACAAGCCCGACCTCCGCAAGCATCTGCGCCTCGGCCACGGGCTGACCCTCGTGGTAAAAGTTCTGCCACACCGAAACGCCGATGTGCTGCAAGGGCAGCTGCCCGTCCTCCACGGCTGCAACAATGGCAAGCGGCGAGAGGATACGCGTGTTGGTCTCCCAGTCTTCGTGCAACCCCTTGTGGAAGTTGAGCTTGTGCACGCGCAGATTGTCAGGGCTTTTGGAGTCCGGCGGCTCGCCTTCCGACACGAACCCGTCAAGCAGGATCTGCACAGCGCCGTTGCGTTTGCGCACCTGCACAACGATCTCGGGAGCACATTGCTCGATTGCGGAGGCGTCGGAGGCTGCGCTGGCCGAGCTGATGGGTTCGTACACAGCCTGGGCCTCAGTCAGCGACATGATGTACCGCTCGGGCGGTTGGCGCTGGAGGCTGTCGTAGACGGCCGTGGTTTGCAGCTCCCGGAAGAGCACGTCGTCATCGCCCTCCTCGTCGCCATCGGCGACCACAGCGGTGGCGTCCATGGCGGCGCCACCACCGCCCTCCACACTTAATAGGAATGTGCCAAAAACTGGATTATACTGGCAGCACAGGCAAACACCATATCCCCGCTTCCTACGCGCATCTAGGAGAGGGTTGACCATGCAGGTCCCCGAGACCAAGCTCTTTGAGCAGTTTGTCGACCGCACACTAGACGAGGTAAGGCTTGGGTTGGAGCTGGACAACTCGCTGCCCGGGAGCAAGAAACGCAAGGTGCGCGACGCGCTCGTGCGCCGCGCCCGGGGCGATGGCGCGTCTCCGCGCAACGCGGCGCAAAAGGTGATCGAGGGCCGGTTCATGCTGGGCGGCGACGACGCGAGCTACCTCGCGAGCGGGCTTGCGTGCCTGTGGTCGACGGTGGGCGCGAGCGGCGCGGATGCGCACCCCATGGCCCTCGCGCCCTCCTCGCTCTACGCACCCGATGCCGTCAACGGCATCCGCCAGGGCCTGCTCAAGGCTCTGGAGCAGCGCAACGCCGACGCGCAAAAGGAGGCACCGAAGCAGTTGCCGATGCTGCTGCGCCTGCTCGCGACAGTCGTGGACTTTGTGCCCGACGTTCCGAGCGCGACGAAGCAGCTGCTGCGGAAGGGTGTCGTGAGCAGCGCCAGCGAGCGCCTGATGGTCATGACCTTTCTGAAGAGCCTCAAGGAGATCATGACCGACGCGAGCGGTTCAACCGAGGACCCGGAGACCAACCTCGCCCGCCGCATCCTCAAGAGCGCGCGTGCCGGCTCAACCGCGTCGATGGAGCGCGTGATGCGCATCGAGGAAGTGGAGCGCGCGAACGCGGTCCTCACCCAGAAGTACAAGGCTAAGCAGGCCGAGTGGAAGGCCAATGTGGATCAACAGGAGCTAGAGTACAGGGAGAAGGTCAAGCAGGCGACGGCCGATCTCGAGAAGGAGTTTGAGCGGCGGACCAAGTGGGCCGAGCACGACGAGATCAACGCGCTGCAGCGGAAACTGGACGCGTCTCTGAAGGTTGCCATGCAAAAGGACGATGACCTCCTAAGCAAGAGCAAGGAGGTGGTGGCTCGCGACGTGGAGCTGCAGAAGCTGAGGGAGAACCTGGCCCGTTCTCGCACGATCAATGCGCGGAACCAGGCGGCGATCGAGACGCAGGCCGAGCAGTTGCGGGAGCAGGTTGCGGCCAAGCAGGCGGCGCTCGCCGAGAAGGAGGAGGCGTTGCAGGAGGCCAAGAGCGCGATCGAGGAGGCAGCGACCGCCTGGGCAGCTCAGGTGGAGGCAGAGCAGGCGCGCAACGATGCGCAGGAGGCAATGGCTGGGATGGATGGTGTCCACCGGCGGTTGGGGGACGCGGAGCGCGCAGCGCGCGAGGCGATGGCCGAGGCGCAGCGGCAGCGCAACGAGGCGGCAACGCAGTTGGCCGATGCACAGGAGGCACGGAGAAGGTGCGAGGAGGAAAAGCTGGGCGTGGCCCAGGAGCTGGCCGGGGTGGAGCAAGCACTGGCCCAGAAGGAGACAGCGTTGGAGGCAGCGCGTAAGGCGATGGAGAAGGCGGCGGAGGACGCTCGCAGTTCGGCGGCACAGGCCAAGCGCGCGGCGGACGAGGCGAGCGCGCAGCAGCTCGAGACGCTGCGCACGCAGATGGAGGCGCTCATTGATGCTTTGAAGGCTGAGAAGGATGAGCAGGAGGCCTACTGGCAGGCGGAGACCGAGCAGCTCAAGAGCGAGGCGGCGCAGAAGAATGCGGAGTTGGCGGCGTGCTTAGTTGAGAAGGCTGCCCAGGCGACGCAGCTGGAAAATTGCGCGGCCGAGAAGGAGGCGTTGCGCGAGCAGCTTGACGGCGACATGAAGAAGGCGAGGGCGGAGCTGGATGCGCAGATCGCGACGCTGAAGCAGGAGCAGGCGGGGAACGCCAGCGTGGTCAATGCCGAGCTCCTCAAAAAGCTGGAAGAGGAACGCGCCGCGACAGACACGGCGCAGGCCGCGATCGAGGAGATGGATCGGCAACGGCGAGAGGCCACCGAGAAGGCCGTGGCGGCTAGGGCGGAAGTTGCGGCGCTCAAAGCACAGGTGGAGGCCGAACTCGTGAAGCAGGCGGAGGAAGCGGCCAACGTTGCCGCGCTGCAACAGGCCGAGCTGCAAGCAAAGGCCGAGGCGCTGCAGGTTGCTCAGAACCAGGTCGAGGAGTTGACAAAGAAGGCCGCGGAGCAGTCCCAGGAGTTGGCGGAGGCAAAGGAGGCGGAGGAAGCATGCGCTGCGAAGGCAGACACGGACCTGGACGACATGCTCCAAAACACGCACAAGAATCTGCAGAACAATGAGGCAAACATGCGGATGCTGCTCGACGCGCAGCGCGAGAAGTTGCAGGCGGTCGTCGGGGACATCGACGGGGCCATCGTCACAGTGCAGACGGAGTTCCAGAAGATGAAGCAGGAACAAAACAAGGAACTGACCAAGGAGAGGGACAGGATCGAGGCCGACGAGGCGCGCAGCCAGGCCGAAAAGAAGCGGGCCGATCTGGAGGCGCAAGAAGCGCACCGGCAAGCAATGGAAAAGGCGCTGGCAGAGATGAAGACTATGATAGCCGAGCGCGAGAAGGACAAGAACGAGATCATGCGCTTGCTGCTCGAGAATGCAAAAGCGGTAGCCGACATCCCTAAGCCGATGATTCCGCCGCCACCGTTGCTTCCGGCGAAGCTACTGGACGACCTCACAGACGATTACGACAAGGAGCTAAACGCGAAGGAGCCTGCCGACAAATCGCGTCCGGGGAAGAAGATTACCAAGACCGCAAGGGAGCGGCAGCGGGACCGGATTAAGGCACAGGTCAGGCAGCTCATCGCGGAGCCCGAGGAGCCCGAGGAGCCCAAGGAGCCCAAGGAGCCCAAGGAGCCCAAGGAGCCCAAGGAGCCCAAGTCCCTCAAGGAGCGGATGGCGTTGCTGAAGGCTAAGGGAATCGACGCCCACGACGACGAGGGGGGCGACTGCGATTTGGACGAGTCGTCCGTTCCTTGCGCCATCATCCGCGGCCTCGTGGGGCAGCGCGCACCCACTGAGCCGGCGTCGGCCACGTGCGCGCACGACGACCTCCTCCCGTACGCGCTGCCCGAGCTCCACGAGTTTGTCAAGCGCATGGTGCCCGTGCGCACCCTGCTCGAGAGCAGTCCCGACCCGACGGCCGACGAGCTCAGCGATGCCGCAGGAGCGCACGCGTCCAACAAGCGGCAGAAGCTCGAGGCGAGCGAGTCGCCAGCGGCCATTGCCGAGGCGCTCGAGGCCTTCGGGGACAACTTTGCGATCATCGGGCGCACGCCCGTTGCCGAGCTGCCGGCGGAGCGGCGCGGCGTTGAGCAGCCGCATCAGGTGCGCTGGATGCCGCAGGGCGTGCGCGCTGAGACCATGGCGCGTGTGGCCGTGGTGGAGCATGCTCTGGCGCGCTGCGAGCAGGTGGCCAACCACGCCGACACGGGCGAGGAGGCGGCGCGGGCGCTGCGTCGTGCGCAAGCGGCGCTCAAGTTTGGACAGATGCAGGACCTCTATGCGCTCAACGAGGCCGTCGAGTTTGACGACGACCCGCACCCGCTCGGTACCCCGGAGCGGCTCGTGACGCGGCCGTGCGCGCAGATCAGGGGCACGCTGTCTTACCCCACCGATCCGGGCGTGCAGGCGATCGGAGCAGACCATGAGCCCGTTGGGGATCTGAGCGGCAGCGTGGCGCTTGCGAACGCGATGCGCGGGTCCGCGGCCGAGACATCGGCGTTGCGCAACGAGCTGCGACGCAAGGGGTTGCCCTCGCATTTCTACGTGGCGCCACCGGCCCACCAGCTCGCGTTTGCGCCTGCTCCCGATCCAACGGGTGCGATGGATTTTCCAAGCGTCGACGTTCCTGATGACGAGCCCACTACCCCAGGGCCGGCAAAGCCAAAGGCGTCGCCGCCATCGGCCTTTCCGCCCGCGGACGTGCCTCCCGACAGCAGCAGCACGCCATCTGGAACACCGGTTGACGTTGTCATGGGCGAAGCCATGCCGTCGCCTCCGGAGCAGACAGCGCAGTCGGAGCAGCAGCCGGAGCCGTCGGAGCAGCAGTCAAGGTCGCTGTGGCAATGGGCCAAGCAAAAGGGCCAGTATGCCGCGGCGACATGGGACGAGCACAAGGAGAACAGGGCGTTTCGCGAGAAGGCGGCGCGGGCCGCCGCGCAGCAGGGCGCGGCGGCGGCAAGCGCACAGCGCGCAAGCGAACGGCTGCGGCCGAGCGACTACTCCACCGAGACGTGGAGTCGCGTGATCAACCGCGCGATCGTGGCCGCGTCGGCGCTGCGCTTCGAGGGCGACAAGGACGATGGCAAGGGCGCCGACGCGACGGCGGCCTTCCTGGACATGAACAAGTCGACGCGCGACGGCGCGGGCGAGGTCACGGCGCAGACGCGGCGCGACGGGCTGTGGACCGAGATGCGCCGGCACGTGGCCATCTCGCAGGACCGCTTGTGGATCTTCATTCGGCTCATGAGCGGAGGCATAGGCGGCGACGTGCACGAGGTGATCACGATGGCGGACGCGGCAACGCTCAAGGCGGCCAAGGCCATCCAGGACCAGCGCCTCGAGATCGCCAAGCGCGTGAGCGACATGCAGGCCAAGATCGTCGAGACGGTTGTGGCGTCGATGCTCAAGAAGAGCGAGATGACCATGAGCCTCGAGGACGACAATCACCTTGCCGTGGTCGACGGGGACGCGAAGAAAAGGCTCGACGAGCTGGCGTCGGGTGCAAGCGGCCGGCCTTTTTTCGAGGCCAACGTGGCCCTCAAGAACCTCACCGAGACGACCAACCATCCCCCACCCGCGCTCAAGGACGTGCTCTCGGGATTGGCCAACGTTGGCGTGCAGCTGCAGAGCTCGCTCGAGCAGTCGCTGGCCGAGCCGGGCGCGGCGTCGGCCTCGCTCGTGGAGCTCTCGCACCCGTCCAACAGCTACTTTGTGTCGATGCGCCCCGA
>Ga0315315_10002977_pt1 | contig 15505 bp, 13 predicted proteins | sample M140m3416metaG_FD_203699 | JGI IMG/M metagenome (GOLD analysis project Ga0315315, IMG submission 203699) | Ammonia-oxidizing marine archaeal communities from Monterey Bay, California, United States - M1 40m 3416 | ecosystem: Environmental > Aquatic > Marine > Intertidal zone | place: USA...
TTAACGATAGTTGCAAGCTGCAATGCAGGTCGGACGGGATGGTTTGGCGTGAGCAATGCTAAAATTTTCCGGTGGGACAAGCGAATTGAGTTGGCTGGACACTCAGTTTGGGTGGTTGCCAGGGAGTCTGCCGCAGTTGGGAGTAAGTATGACTTTGGTTGGAATTGGTGACTTTTCACGAATTGTGAAATTCTCCAATGGTCGATATCACGGTAGCGTAGGTGGGCTGCCTGTGGGCTTTTCTCGCCCTGTTTGTGCTGTACAAGATCTTTCGTCCTGAAAACTTAAACACCATCCGTGCAGTCTGTTGTTGGTGTTCAATTTAGGTATTGCTGAGTTATGGGTCAGGGAAATTCAGGTTCACGTATATCCGATGGTATTCCGTGGTGGATATGGCTGACGACAGTAGCCGTGACAGTGCTGGTATTGTTCGGAATTTTTGTCGGTCAACATGATGAAGAAAGCTTAGACGCTCTTTTTGCGAGGACGTGTACTGCCCTCGAGGAACGTCGAAAGGATACATTCCAAGAATGCTTCGATGAGTACCGACACCGCGATGGAGACAGCGACAGGACTGCCTTACTGGAGGCAATCGCTGCAGGCGTATCAAATCGTTACCCCAAATCTATAACGCTGCTAAAACGGTTTTTGGAACATACTGATCCCGTCGTGCAAAAACTAGCGATCAAACATACGGGGCTTGCCCACCAGGTTATTGGTGACAAAAATGCGGCATGCTTGATGTACCGCCAATGTATTGAGATGGCTCCTGCCGACGTGCCAACGCGTATCTTGTTGCTTAACCTCTACACAGCTGGCGGTGTAGTTGAGGATGCAGCTGAACTCGCTAAAGAGATACTGGAATCGGATCCGAAAAATCAGACTGCTGCTACTGCGATGACTGAGGCGCTGGTATCCACTGGTCGGCTATCTGAAGCTACTTCGCTGCTTGAAAGGCAGTTACAGACAGAAGGTGAGCGAGCCAGTGCGAGCCCCGACATGATAGCCAGCTACCTAAACTGTCTGATCGAAACGGATCAGACAGATGTTGCGACGCAGTTTTATGATGAGAATGAGTCGATTGTCAGAGATGACCAGATCAGAATGACCCTCTATCTGAAAAACGGCAGACTTGATGACGCAGATGCCTTTCTCCAGCAGAGCGAAAAGGAGCCTGATTGGATACTTGTGACACGACTCAAGGCAGCTCGGGCAATGCAGTCGGAAAACTGGGATCTTGCGGTCCGTGCACTGAGCGACGCCGTCCTGGTAATGCCGAGATCACCACAACTCTTTCAGGACCTCGAGCAGGCCGCGACGAAAGGCAACAAGCCTGGATTGGTCGAATCTTGCCAGGCCAATCTGCGAGGCATTCGTGAGTTGCAACAGAATCTGCAAGTAACGATCAAAGCCATTGGGAATGATATGCAGAATCCTCAGTTGCGACTGGACGTGGCTCAGGCTGCTGAACAATTGGGACTGGAGTCTGAGTTCTATAAATGGTATCGGGCTGCTCTTAACGTTGCATCTGACGAGCGGGACAAGTTACGACGTACTCAGCCGATATTCACAAATCCATCGAAGCCATTGATTCCTCTTCCAACAGCCTTTGTGGAGTCGTCCGAATCAGATGAAGCTACCGACCAGACGCCAGATGAATAGCATCTCGACGAGAGACTTGGACGTTTATGCCGTTGGTTGGGATGGTGCTTCGGGTGTTTCCAGGGTGACTTCCGTTCCCGCTGAACAACATCCACTGCCTGGGGCAGTGGTTCCCGGCGAATTATGTTCCGTTGACTGCACAATGTAGGGTGCCGCAGACGTCGTATGGTCGTGACCGGAATAGACACCAAAGTCATTGAACAATAGCTTCTTCGCCATCCGGTAGTACCAATTGCGTTCCGGTACTTCACTGCCCGGATGATACTGTGAGGTCCGAGGGACCATCGACTGCAGCTCCTGATGAGCTGTCTGACGTGCTGTTGAGTCTTTAGCTTCGTGTTTCTCCACAAGTTTGTTCAACAGGTCTGGTCGTTCCAACACGATACATCCTCGCGTGGTTTCCTGGGACAATTGTCGGAAGTCTGACAGGAATTCCGACTGAGTGAACTTGTCGAACAGTGAACGCTCATCGTCCCTCGAGTGAATGGATTCCTGGGAAAACTGCACGATCGGACAGGGTTCGATGTCGCCCCATGGATTGATATGGTGACTGATGCCATTGGCGGCCGGGCACAAGGCCTGGCCTTCTCCATCATAGTAGGCATCGACAATAATAATGGGCTTGCGTGCTCGCATTTCGACAACGAATTCTCTTGCCTTACGTTGTTGTGCGGGAGTCAGACACAGATCAGGAGTCGCGTCTGGGCCCATTGGCCTGTAAACATGAAACCATGTGTACAGAACCCCCATTTCGATCAGACGATCCACCCAGGCTTCGGTCAACAGGTCATCGATGTTCGTCCGGCAGAGACTCGTGCAGACTCCGGTCATGACATTATGTTTGAGGCAGTTTTCAATTCCTGCCAGTGTCTTGTCGTAAACATCACGGCGGCCACGCCGCTCGTCGCTGATGATTTCGTTTCCTTCAACACTGATCAAAGGTGTGACGTTGCCCAAATCAAAAATCTGCTTTGCTTTGTCTTCTGTGATGAACTGTCCATTGGTGAAGATCTGAAAATAGCAGTCCGGGTGAGCGGCGATAATGTCGAACAGCTCCGGATGCATGAAAGGTTCGCCACCAACGATTCCGAAGAAACTGTTGCCTTGCTGCCTGGCTTCATTGATGAGCCGATTCATGGCGGCGAGGTCAATTGTTTCCTGCTTATGACCAACATCTACCCAGCATCCCTGGCATCTCAGGTTGCAGCTGTTGATGATTGATACATACAGAAACGGAGGGAAAAACTGCCCCCTCTTCATTCGGCGTTTGTGGCGAAGGACAGAGAGGGTTCCTTTAAATCCCAGATTCCAGCAGAGTTTCCACAGGAGTCTTTTATTCGTTTCAAACAGAACTCGCTTTGCCATGCTCAGCGTGTACATCAAAGCGTGCTCCAAGGGTTTTTGACAGACATGGTCAATCTGCGGCCCCGGGGACAGTGAACGGGGAAAACATCGCATTGTTCCGTTTCAACCAGCGGATTCCCACTGCCAGTCATCGGAAAACACAGTGAATTAAGCTCAGATCTCCGAATTCACCTTAGAATTCAGCTTAGACCTGAAAATGGGTGTGTCGCTGATTCCAAAATGTTGGAAAACTTGACGTATGGCTGTTAGAGTTCTACACTTCCACTCATATTGAAATGGGAATCTACGCAACAATAGAATTCTATTGTTACGCTGTCCGACTCTGCATTTCGCTGGTTGCACCCTGTTTTTGGCGGTGCTGCAGACATGAGGGCCGCTCGCATTGGCCCGACACTCTCTGAATTGTTGAAGCCCCTTTCACCGTCGTTGTAACGGTGACCCGACTGGCGGCTGGTCGATGCCCGTAATAATGCGGTGAGCGTCGGATTAGCCCCTTCCATTTGTCGTTGGATCTCCGCGACGAATCCGTTTCTTTCATTTGTTGTCAAAGAGAATCATTTGCAAACTATTTCAGAAAAGACATTCAAAGACCTCGGACTGGGCTCTGACGCCTTAAAGGCCGTCGGCAAAGCCGGTTATGAAACTCCCAGCCCTATTCAGGCTGAACTCATTCCTATCGCCCTCACTGGCAAGGACTGCATCGGTCAGGCTCGAACAGGTACCGGTAAGACGGCCGCGTTCATGCTTCCATCAATGGAACGAATTGACACTCGCCAACTCAATGTGCAATTACTTGTTCTGGCACCAACTCGTGAACTCAGCGAACAGGTGCTCATTGAATCCAAAAAACTGTGCGACGGAAAAATCAAGGTTGGCATCGCAGTTGGTGGCCGACCAATTCATAGTCAAATCAGAGCTCTCGAAGAAGGAGCTCAGGTCATCATTGGAACTCCAGGGCGAGTCATCGATTTGTTGAGGCGCAAAGCACTCAATCTACGAAACCTCAAGATTGCCGTTTTGGACGAAGCAGACCGAATGCTGGACATTGGATTTCGTCCGGACATCGAACGGATCCTCAGCAATTGCCCCAAGAATCGCCAGACGTTACTGTTGTCTGCCACAATGCCAGAACCCGTCGAACGACTCGCTCGCCGTTTCATGTCCGATCCTGAAATGGTTGATCTGTCCGAAGATAATGTCGTCGTGGATTCAATTGAACAGTTCTATGTGACTGTTGACGAAGACCGAAAAGCGTCCTTGTTGCTGCGTGTTCTGGCTAAAGAGAAACCAGCTCAGGCAATTGTGTTCACTCGAACCAAACGTGGAGCCGATAGACTTCTGGAGCGGTTCAGGAAACGACTGAAATCTGACCGCATTGCGGCCACTCATGGTGACTTGCCTCAGCGGAAACGCGACCGTGTGATTAAGGACCTGCGAGCCGGCAAACTGAGATTACTGATTGCAACCGACGTTGTGGGCCGCGGTATTGATATCAGTGGAATCTCGCACATCATTAACTACGACATCCCTGAGTACTGCGACGACTACGTTCACCGCGTTGGACGAACCGGGCGACTTTCGTCAGCAGAAAATGGTCGGGCAATCACATTCGTGACGCTGGACCAGGGGAGCCAGTTGACCAACATCGAGATGCGAATCAACACAGTGTTGCCGCAATACACCGTTGACAACTTTGAATCGTTCCGCCGTAACGATCGGCCTAAACGCCAAGTGCGACGATTTGGTGGATAAGAGGGTCCTGTTACGCCAGAAACTCTCTGCCGAGAATCCAACCAACAAACGATTGCGGAAAACGACGTTGGCTGCGAAGCTCCGCTGTCCGTAAACAGCGTTGTGTGAAGAGCTGAACGCCTCGCTGGGTTCGGTATTCTTTTTTTGCCGCCTGCCGGACTCTATCAACTCGATCTCATGCCTGACTCCAGGAATCAGCCCCCAAGCCGAATGGGACATCCGTCTCCCTTTGTGACATCCCCCAGTGCTCCACCAATCTTTCAGACCACGGCATTTGACATTCCGGATGTCGGCGTACTGGAACAAATCTACAGCGGAACACTCGACGGACACATCTACACACGCGACAGCAATCCTAATCACTCTGCCTTAGCTGATTCTCTGGCCAGTATGGAACGTGCTGAAGCGGGAGCCGTCTTTTCGTCCGGAATGGGAGCCATCGCCAGCATTGTATTGTCAATGGTCAGTGCGGGAGATCATGTCCTGGTGTCGCAAAGTCTCTACGGCCGATCGCTGCAGCTCTTCCGACGTCTGCAGACTCAATTTCAAATTCAGGTTACGGAAGTCGGTGTCACTGATTTCCCCCATGTGGCCGAGCAGATTCGGCCGGAAACGCGACTGTGCCTGACTGAATCAATTTCAAACCCGCTACTGGAAGTTGCCGACATCGCCGAGCTATCACAAACTCTGGGATCGGTCCCGCTAATCGTGGATAACACGTTTACCACCCCGGAGCTGCTGCGACCATTGGAACATGGAGCCTATGCCGTCGTTCACAGTGCATCGAAGTACCTGAACGGGCATGGCGATGTCATGCTGGGCATTGCTGCAGGCCCGCAGCAACTGATGTCGGATGCCATGGAAACAGCCAGTCTATTCGGCCAGAATGCCAATCCATTTGAATCCTGGCTGACTCAACGTGGACTTAAAACACTCCCTTTACGAATGAAGCAAATCTGCGAAACCACTCGGAACCTCGCCATCTTTCTGCAGGATCAACCGAACATCCGCCGTGTTTACTTTCCTTTGTTGTCACAACATTCGTCTTATGATGTCGCTAAGAGGCTTTATTCCGGAGGAACCGGGGGCATGATCACCGTCGAACTGGCTGCCGAAGGAACAGCAGCAATCACTCAATTCATGCGGGCGGCGCCGGAATTACCGTTCTCACCAACTTTAGCGGACGCGCGAACCACTCTTTCACATCCGGCGTCCACATCTCATCGATATATGACTGCAGTCGAACGCAAATCCGCAGGAATTCTGCCGGAAATGATGAGGATCTCGATTGGACTGGAATCGCTCGAACAGCTGCAACACGAATTTGCTAAAGGCCTTGCAGCGATCTGATCGCTTTACTTCAGCGCAATTCATAAGCACACATCAAGGAGACAACGATATGCCACGACTCGGAGTTAACATTGATCACATTGCCACTGTTCGTCAGGCACGACTCACTAACGAACCCGATCCCCTGCATGCCGCCGTACTGGCAGAAATGGGCGGAGCCGACGGGATCACAGTTCACCTGCGAGAAGACCGTCGACACATTCAGGACCGAGATCTGCGGCTACTGCGAGAGACCATTCGAGTGGGTATGAATTTTGAAATGGCAGTGACCGATGAGATGACAAAGATTGCGTTGGAAGTCATGCCTGAGCAGGTCACTTTTGTACCGGAAAAGCGTGAAGAACTGACAACGGAAGGCGGCCTCGACATCATCGGGCAAAGAGAGCGCGTGGCTACGTGTGCCAAGCAACTGCAGGACGCGGGAATTCGGGTCAGTTTGTTTATTGACCCGAATGAAGCACAAATCGCAGCATCAGCTGAGATGGGCGTCGAGGCAATTGAAATTCATACCGGCACGTTTGCTGACGCCACCAATGCAAAGGTTCGTGCCATCGAATTCGAAAAAGTTCTCATGTCCGGACAGCAGGCGGTTACCGCCGGCCTTCAGCTCAATATGGGACACGGTCTCACGTACCGAAACGTCCGCGACATTGCGTTAATCCCCCACGTCCATGAACTCAATATTGGACACAGCATCATCAGTCATGCACTGCTGGTAGGACTTGAACGAGCAGTGCGGGAAATGAAAGAACTGATTACTCCCTAAACGAACCCTAAATTCACCATCAACAAATCACGACCAGACAGTGGACCGTCACAATGGATTTGACAACTCTCAGGAACGCCAATCAGCAACGTCATATCGAATGGGCGAAAGGCAACGATATCTCACTGTCGTTTCGAGGTCTCGAACTGGCTGGGGAAGTTGGAGAAGCCTGCAACGAACTCAAGAAGATGGAACGCTTTCGGATGGGGATGGCAGGAGGAAAAAAAGACCTCCAGGGGCTGCGTGAAGAACTGGCGGACGTCCTGATTTGCGTTGACCTCATCGCTATGGATCTGGATATCGACCTGGCCGACGCACTGAAGGCGAAGTTCAACAAGACATCCGAAAAGTACGGACTGGCTACCAAACTGTGACAGCGCGACTCAGGTCAAACCAGTAAATGTCTGACTGTAACTATTCCCAGGCACAATCTGTTATTAAACATCTACTGCAGTTGTGCTTCAGCCCAGATTCCCAGTGCTGTCTGCACCTCTTTGATCTTCGCATCACCGGCAAGACGCGCTCGTTCGAGATCAGTACTGTTCTTCAGATCGGATTGACAGAAAAAGTAGAACTTGATCTTCGGTTCTGTTCCTGAAGGCCGCCCGGCAATCTGAATGCGCACCTGCTCCCCAGGATGAGAGGTATAAATCAACAGGTCTCCACACGGCTGTTCGATCGAGCTGATTTTCTGGCCGGATGGAATTGCGGCGCGCATTCCGTTGGCGTAATCGGCGACTTCAACCAGTTTGACAGATCCCAGTTCACTCGGTGGATTTTCACGCAATGTCTTCATCAATCCATCGATCTTACTTTTCCCAGCAGGTCCCTCACAGTAAATCGACTTCTGCCCTTCACAGTGATAGCCATAACGCCGATGCAGATCGTCAAGCTGATCCAGCAAGGTACGCCCCTCAGCTTTCAGTTCAGCGGCCAGTTCCAGAACGAATAAAGCTGCGACCGCCCCGTCTTTGTCTCGACAGTAGTCGCCCGCCAAAAACCCGATCGACTCCTCTGTGCCGAACACAAAATGTTCGGTGCCGCGATCTTCCATTGTTTGAGCGATGTATTTGAATCCCACCAGCAGTTCATAAACCGCCTGCGCTCCGTGTCCTTCAGTGACGGCTCGTATCAATGGAGTTGTCACCAAAGTTTCGACGACATAATCCTCAGAACGCAGACGCCCGGCGGCGGCTCGCTTCCGCAGCAAATAGTCGGTCAGAAGAGCTCCGATCTGATTGCCGCTTAGTGGAGTGAATGCACCACTGGAATCCCGCGCCATCACACCCAGTCGATCAGCATCCGGATCAGATGCAAGAATAAGCTCCGCCGAATGATCGTTTGTATTCACCCAGTCGATTACCGGATCAAAGACAGCCAGTAATTCCGGGTTTGGCAACTGCTTCGGTACGTTAGGAAAATCACCGTCTGCAGTACGATGCTCTTCGAAGATACTAATGCTGAAACCGGCCTGTTTAATGACCTTCCAGATCGATGTTTCACCGACTCCATGTAGTGGAGTGAACACAGCCGAAATATCACGGTTGGAAGACTGGCTTAGGGCCACAACGGCATCGACGTATGCTCTGTCAACTTCTTCACCGACGATATTAATACGTCCGTCTGCGACTGCTTGTTGAAAATCAACCTGCGGAATTCTCTCTGCCGATTCGACTTCAGCAATGATCCCTTTGTCGTGCGGAGCGATCACCTGTCCGCCGTTTCTCCAGTACGCCTTAAAACCATTGTCGGCTGGAGGGTTATGAGACGCCGAAATCATCACACCGATCTCGCATTTCAAATGTCGAACGGCAAACGACAGTGCCGGAGTGCTGCGATAAGAATCAAACAGGTAAACCGTCAACCCGTGAGCTGCCAGAGTGGTGGCGGTGAGTTCTGCAAAATGGCGAGACTGGTTCCGTGTGTCGTGAGTGACTGCAGCCGCCCCTCCTTCGGTAAAACCTGATTTCCGCAAATACATCGCCATCCCATGAGCGGATTCCGCGATCGTCCGGTCATTGATGGTAGCCGGTCCCAATTCACCCATCGGCCCCCGACGTCCGCCGGTACCGAACGGAATTGCCGTCCAGAACAGGGCATTCAACGTATCCCAGTCTTCTGCCTGAATCAGCTGCTGAATTCGCTCGTGATATGATTCGAGGCAGCTGCGGCTAAGCCAGTTTTCAATGTTGGTGGCAGAATCTGCAACCAGTTTGCCGTCGGCAGCTGCCTGAATCAGAATTTTTGTGGAATCGTCCAAGAGTCACCATCTTTCTCCATTCTTCTCTGCGACTCAGGCTAAGAAGAAAGGCTTGCCCACAAAACACAAACTAAAAACTCTGAAAAGCAACTGGCTGCAAGTCTACCGTTTGACATCTATGATTCCATCCTGCACTATTTTGGTGGATCAGTTCGCCAGCCATGGAACAACCCATCCCGTCGGCGAGACACTTCTCTCGATCCTGTCCTATCTCGCGTTCGCGAATAAACCCCAATCCACAATTGACCAGTCATAATTCTGCATCTCTCTTTGATCCCCGATCAACTGCGGCGGCAGTCTCATACCACTAACCCTTCATTTCCTTCATTCCAACTGAACCAATGAGTGTGCCGACCATCGGCATTCTGGGTGGCGTCGGCTCCGGTAAATCATCCGTGGTTCGTCATGTCACCAACTTCGATCTTCAGGTCATCGATGCTGACAAAATCGGCCACGACCTGCTGGAGGACCCTGACGTACTTCAAAAGCTCACCCAAACTTTCCCGACATCCATTTTTGAATCCAGTGGACAGGTGATTCGTCCACAGCTGGCACAGTTAGTCTTTGGAAAGGACCTAGAACACAAAGCGGCATTGAAACAGCTCGAGCAAATTATTCACCCGGCGATTCATCGTGAAATCACCGATCAGATTCAGAATGCCTCCACAGATGCCGTGATCCTCGACGCAGCCCTCCTTCTGGAAACCGGCTGGGCGGACGAATGCAACTATCTCATCTATATAGACACTCCCGTATCACAGCGAATCGAACGTGTAAGAATGAACCGCAACTGGACCGCCGAAGAACTCAAACACCGCGAAAGCACTCAGTTGCCACTGACCACAAAAAAAGGGCTCGCCGATTTTATTGTCGACAACTCCGGCACCATCCAGGACGCCAGCCGTCAACTCACTGACATACTGACCACACTAATCAAAAACTAATCTCAATCTCAGCAATACGAATTCATCCACTCTTCTGAACAATCTGATATCCGATCCCCATTGACCGCCAGGCCTGCACGGCCGTCACATCCCCTCAAAGCACCCGACTGTCATGACTTCGCCTGCAACTCCTGACAACCAATCGAATTCCGGCGTAGCGTCGTGGAAGGCAGATGATTCGAACAAATCTAACAGCAAACAGGTTCCTGAATCGAAACAAACTGCAGAAGTCAATATCGCGGACCTGCAGCGGATGTCGATGACCGATTTGTTTGAAATTGCAGAACGAGAAAAGATCACCGAATTCAACGGTCTGAAAAAGCAGGATTTGATTTTTCGAATCCTGAAAGAACGGACTCAGATGAACGGTCTGATGTTCGGTGAGGGCACTCTGGAAATCCTGCCAGACGGATTCGGTTTTCTGCGAAGTCCGGACTATCACTACCTTCCATGTCCCGATGACATCTATGTCAGTCCCAGCCAGATTCGTCGATTTGGACTGAAAACCGGAGCGACGGTTGCCGGACAGATCCGTCCACCTAAAGAAAACGAACGCTATTTCGCCCTTTTGAGAGTTGAAGCAATCAATGGTGAAGACCCAACTCTTCTGACGGCAAAAGTCTCTTTTGGTGATCTCACGCCCCTGCATCCTCAACAGCGATTGAAGATTGCCGAAAATGCAGAATCAATCAGCACTCGAGTCGTCGACCTGGTCGCTCCTATTGGGCTCGGACAGCGAGGACTCATCGTTTCGCCACCACGTGCCGGAAAAACAGTACTACTGCAGCAGCTGGCCACAGCGGTACTTCGCAATCATCCCGATGCCTATGTGATCATGCTGCTGATTGATGAACGTCCGGAAGAAGTAACGGACATGGAACAACGATTAAAAGGTTCCAATTGCGAAGTGGCGAGCAGTACCTTTGACGAACCCACCTCTCGGCATATTCAGGTGTCAGAGATGGTGATCGAGAAAGCCAAGCGGATGGTTGAATACGGTCGTGACGTCATTATCTTTCTGGATTCAATCACTCGACTTGCTCGCGCCTGGAATACCGAAATCCCAAATTCGGGCAAAACTCTTTCCGGAGGAGTCGACGCAAGTGCCTTACAGCACCCCAAACGATTCTTTGGAGCGGCACGATGTGTTCAGGAAGGCGGCAGCCTGACAATCGTTGCGACGGCACTCGTCGATACAGGCAGTCGTATGGATGAAGTAATCTTTGAAGAATTCAAAGGGACTGGAAATACCGAACTGCATCTGGACCGTCGCCTGGTAGAAAGACGGATCTGGCCTGCGATCGATATCAACAGATCAGGAACTCGCCGAGAAGAACTGCTGATGGGAGAAGAAGAGCTCAAGAAAGCGTGGCTTCTTCGTCGCGTTCTCAACGACATGAGTTCTGTAGAAGCGATGGAATTACTAACCAGCCGTATTGACAGAACACAGTCAAACGCCGAGTTTCTGCTTACGATGAATCTGGACTAAACCTCATGGCAAATATCATTCAGGGACAACTGACAGCTTCCGGAGAACGATTCGCAATCGTAGTGGCTCGATTTAACGATCTGATCACCGAGCGGCTGGCCAATGGCGCAATCGACACGATTACTCGACTGGGCGGCGACGAAAATGCCATCGACATCTTCAAGGTACCCGGAGCATTCGAAATTCCACTGGCCGCATCTCGGTTGGCAGCGTCCGGCCGGTACTCGGCAGTGATCTGCCTCGGAGCAGTGATTCAGGGCTCAACTTCCCATCACGAATACATCAACAACCAGGTTGCCAGTGGTATCATGTCTGCCATGCAATCGTCTGGAATTCCAGTGACGTTTGGAGTAATCACCTGTGAGTCGATGGAACAGGCGTTGAATCGCGCCGGCGGAAAAGTCGGTAACAAGGGCGAAGAAGCAGCAACCGCGGCGATTGAGTTGATCAGCCTGCTTAAGAAAATCGACGCCTGAAGGGCTGACTCATCGAGACATCAAAATCGAGCCTGACGCTGAAAAAGATATTCAGTGAGCGCTTTGTCGAACGGCATGCTGGTGTCAAGGGCCACGTAGTCGGCTCCGATGGCGAAGCATTCCTGCCGAAAACGATCTCGCAGTTCCTGCAATGCCTCCAGGTAACTGCTTCTGATTCCTGCGGCATCCACGACCTGGCGACTTCCTGATTCCGGTTCCAGCAGATCAACACTACCGGAAAACGGGAAGCTGACTTCTGCCTCATCCAGCACATGAAATACAATAACATCGTGCCCGGCGTATCGCAGAATCCGTAAGCTCTCGATAATCTCGTCTGGATCGGCCAAACAATCGGACATAACCATCATCAGACTGCGGTGCCGGATCATGGCAGCCGCCTGCTGCAGGCACTGAGCAATCCCGCTGCCCCCTTGCGGACGACATTTCTGCAGGACAGCCAGAATATTACCTAACTGCGAACGACGACTTCGGGCAGGTACACTTTGGCGGATTTCTTCATCGAACGTCACCAGCCCCACAGGGTCCTGCTGATGAATCATCAGATAAGAAATTGCAGAAGCCAGACAGATAGAATAGTCGAGCTTCGTGAGTTCCTGCCGATGCGTATAGGCCATGCTGCGCGATAGATCCATAAGCAGATAGCCGGTGATATTCGTTTCAGCCTGGTACCTTCGGACATAGAACCGATCGGTACGCGCAAACACCTGCCAGTCAATATCACGAGGATCGTCACCCGGGTTGTAGCGACGGTGTTCACTAAATTCGACACTGAACCCGTGAAACGGGCTGGTGTGCAGTCCGGACAGGAAACCTTCCACGATGAATCGCGCACGCAGATCGAGTCGGGCGATATTCCGAATGACTTCTGGTCGCAAATATTCCTCAGCGGACGACATACACTACAGTGTGGCACTTTGCTGCGATTTGTCCAACGACGAACTGCTCACACAGGCACCGGTAATCGACCAACGATGCCCATTCGTTGGCGGAGTGAGGCATGCGGTCCTCTCTGGAAGTTGACCGCCGGCGCCAAAGAAGCAAGCATTACAGTCCGAGCAGAAGCGACGCAGCTTGTCATTTGTTGATAGACAGGTTGATCACACCCATATCCACAGCTTCCACATCTGCGGTCACACTGAGTAAATGCGTGGATTGACTCGGCTCATCATATGCCCACTGTAACTCATCACGCGCCGGCTTGACAAAAGTATTTAATACCTGCCTGAAAGTCAGCCTGTACTCTCCGACCGGTACTCCATCTCCCTGATAATAGGTCGTCATCGCAAACTTCCCGTCTGAACCCGTCATGCCTTGCGAAGCGGTAGGGTTTTCGGTGTCGCGACCTGCGTTCGGCCACAGTTTGATGCCAACTTTTTCTGCAGGCCTGCCGTCGATATGTATTGTGCCTGTTACGGGGACCACTGCTTTCGGGTTGAGCGGAGTCGGACCGCTGTTGTTACATCCTGTCGACGCCAGCAACACGACCAGTAAAATTGCGACGAGTTTTTTAAATGGAAACTCATTGACGGGGAGGCTGATGCTCATGGTGGAGTCCTTAAGAATGTGAAAACCTGTCATTTTGCCAATGACACTAAATTCTAAAAGAAGAGCCATCCGCGCTACAGTCACGGATGGCTCAGGAACTTCTGTTTGGCGGGAGTGAACCCGACAATCTTACCAGTCGCCTATCATCTCTCCTCCAGACCGAGTCACGGCCTGACCCATAACAATGTGGTCTGTACTTTCACTAACCCCTCGCACAGATCCATCCGCAAGCAGACAGAGAGCTGTACCGGTATGGAACGAGAACGGTCCCGCAATGTCGTAACTGTCATTCACGGCATTTGTGCAGTTGACCACACACGTACCACCAAAGTTAGCGGTATCGATCAGGTCGTCTGGCCCACCATAGGCGATGCCCCAGAGTTCCGGTGAACCGATGTTGAACAGAGCCCACGAGGTGTCAGCCCAGCTCTGTGGTGTGTTCGTGGTGGAAATCCCACCACCACGGTAAATCTGTGATCGATTGGAATGTTCTGAAACCACGATGGTGTTAGACGTTCCATCGGAAATTCTTTTGATCTCGTTGGTGCCGAACGCCTGCACGACTAAGTTACCATCTGCATCTACGCCTGGGGCGCCGATGGGAAGACCAAGACCGCTACCAATGAGCGTTGCACCTTCCAGAACGCCATCACAGGTAGAACCGGTACATCCCACAGCGGTTGCGAGAGAAGAAGAATCTTCAATTCCGCGTGTGGTGACATAGTCACTGGCACCCGCAACCACAAACAGGTGGGCACCAGCAGGCGCACCGGCAACTGGGACAGTATCTCCAGCGGTAAACCCGGTACGAATAATTTTGTCAACGCGTTTAGATGAAGGACAAATAAATCCCGGAACTACAAACGCAGTTGCCGTGTAGTCCACATTACCCTGGACCTGCATACTGCCTGAGTTTGAGGCTTGGTTCCACATGTTTGACTGATCGAGGAATGGCAGGCAAGCAAAGGCCCAGCTATTCATGCCGCGTGATGCCACAATGCCCGCATCAACTTGCATGTCCACCATGTAGGCCTGAGGAAACTGGGCGTGTGTGTCGTGGTAGTTGTGAAGGGCAAGCCCCATCTGCTTCAGGTTGTTTCGACACTGAGTACGGCGAGCCGCTTCTCGTGCCTGCTGCACAGCCGGCAGCAACAGTGAAATGAGAATTGCGATGATCGCAATTACAACCAGCAATTCGATCAGGGTGAACCCCCGATGCATTGGTTTCGTACGGATCATGAATAGCTCCCTTAGATGGAGTGGCAGAAAAGAGTTCAAAACAAAGAACTCATAAAATATAACACAAGTGCGAACCGTCTGTGTGACGAGGTCGTGCACCGCAAACAAACCATCTGATCAGAGCGTACAACAAACCCCAGGCCCCAAAAGGGTACGTGTAACGATTTCGATATGCAAGGGGTTGGTCATCTTGCTGGCAGGAAGAGATTTGCTCCAATTGGGGACGGTGACTGATGCAACTTGAAAGAATGAAAACAGGATGCGAGATTGTATTTTGACACTAAAAAAGGCGAAAACACTGCTGAATTCGCAGGTGGCAGCAGCCAGTGGCAGCATGGAACACTTGCCAACCTGGATATCTTTGCAACGATGTGGCTAGTCGAAAAATATAAAAAAAAACTGAGATATTTACAGCACATGACGTAAGGGCGCCCGATGTGTAACCCGTATTACTCAAACGTCGCCCTGCAACGTGACCAGGAGAATCCCCTTAAGAAGAAGTTTCTGGTCTATTCGATCTATGGCACGTCCGGGACTGCAAATCTTGCGATCTGTTACGAATGGAAGGAGAGCAGTATCCGGAAGCTACGGCAGCGATTCGATCAACGGCTGATTCGTGTTTGCTGTATCAGAACA
>Ga0315315_10002980_pt1 | contig 15503 bp, 9 predicted proteins | sample M140m3416metaG_FD_203699 | JGI IMG/M metagenome (GOLD analysis project Ga0315315, IMG submission 203699) | Ammonia-oxidizing marine archaeal communities from Monterey Bay, California, United States - M1 40m 3416 | ecosystem: Environmental > Aquatic > Marine > Intertidal zone | place: USA...
CGCCACGTTTAAGGAAATGCACTTCATCAAAGAAATCTTTACCTTGCGTATGATGCCGGATAGGTGTGACGCCTTCGCTGACGATCATGACGGTTTCTGTTTTCGCTGTGGGAGCGGATTTGAGATGTTCCTGTCGTTTAGCTTCCAGTGCCTTCCAGCCCTCATCTTTTGTGCGGTACCAGTCCAGAGCCGCCTGGAGATCCTCGGCGGTTCGGTCTTCTGGTGATTTTGCGAGTGCAACAAGAACTTCTTCGGAGATCGCATCACCTAGTAGCGGACTATCCGGATCCGAAGAAACGGAGATACGAAAGCGGCCCATAATGTGCTTCGTATTCCCATTAAAGGCAACCGTTATCCGTAAGCGGTGTCCCTGCGGGGCGTCCAGTGGTTCGGCAAACGTCACAATAACGGCATGGTTTTTGCCAAACTGTGGATCTACTGCCCAACCGGATTTTTTATCCTTGTCGATAACGGTTCTAACATGCAGGGAACTATCATTCTGGTTGAAGGTAGCACGAGCACTGCTGAATGCAAGATCCGTGAGTTCGTTGGGGGCGTTCAAAGGGGCTTTTGCCACATGAATATCCGTTAATTGAAAATTACCATTTACCGCTAGACCGGGTCCTCCGGCTTTAAGAGTCGGATCGGCAAAAGCTTCAATTCGCAATGCCTGTAAGTTTCTTTGATGACTGTGGAATTCAAATGTATAGGTATCCTGCGGGGGTGCTGTGGCGGATTGAACCTTGAACGATTGATCGGCCTGACGTTGAATATTGGAGCCCTTTTCAGACTGAACATCGAAAAACTTTAGCGTGAACCAACCCGGTAGTTCTTTGGCTTGTGGCGTCTGGCTCCACACCTCAAATGCGGATCGTAGCTTTGTCTGTTCGTAGCTCTTTAAAGCATCAACATACGGTTGATGTTCTGATTTAAAACGAGCTTGTTGATCGATCAAGTTTGAGGCGTTCATAACAATAGGCTGGTTGGAACGCACGGCGGTTGTAAATGTAGACGTAAATCGATAGTAGTCCGCTGCGGGAATCGGATCAAATTTGTGATCATGACAGCGTGCACAACCAATGGTTAGTGCGAGCATGGCCGTACCGGTCGTGGCTGCCATATCATCCAGCGCATCGTAACGGGAAGATTCCACTTCGTTGGCGGTGATTTGAGTGGGGAAAACTCCCGCTCCGAGAAAGCCTGTTGCCATCATCGCCAGTGGATTTTCCGGCGAAAGCTCGTCGCCCGCCAGCTGCCAACGTGTGAATTGGTCGTATGACATATCCTGATTGAGTGCCTTAATGACAAAATCACGATAGTGAAAGGCAAAGGGGCGATCATAGTCCTGCTCAAACCCATGGCTTTCCGCAAAGCGGGCAACATCCAGCCAATGCCGAGCCCAGCGTTCACCATAATGCGGACTGGCCAATACGTATTCAATGGTACGGATAATGATTTCGTCTTGCGGATGACTCAACAACTCCGTGAGCTGATTGTGAGTGGGCGGCATTCCCAATGTGTCCAAAAAAATACGCCTAACTAGTGTATGGGTATTCGCCGGTTGTGAAAAATGCAACTGCTGGGAGTTGAGGCCTGCGGCTATAAAGTGATCGATGGGGTTTTGTGGATCCGGATGAAGATCTTGGCGAAACTGAGTTTGCTGCAAAGGCTTAAATGCCCAATAGTCTTTTTGTTCCTGACTGATTCGCCGCTGCGTCCAGGCATCCACAGGTTCACTGGTATCCAACAATGGACGATCAAAAGCGGCACCTAAATCAATCCACTTGAGAATTGAGCTGATCAAGGTGCCACTGAGCTTACCGCTATTCATCGGCATGGCGGGCTCGACACGATGATAGAGCATGTCTGCTAGGTAACTTTCCTCAGCTTTACCTATTGTAAACGTCTCGCCACTTGCGCCACCAAGCAAGAATAGTTTGCGGGTCGTAATATTAAATTCAGCTTCTGTCTTTTCACCGCCATGACATTTAACGCAATGTGATGTCAACGCTTGGCGAACAGTGGATTTGAATAGATGTAGACTCTTGGCCATCCGTGCAGCATGCGCCGGATCTGGGTTGTCCTGCGGTTGCGCCATAATCGGCGACGCGGTCGCCACAAGTAGCAAAAAGAGAGCGAAGTATTTGATGGTAGAATTCCCCAGACATATTGGCTTACAAACGATATTCATCTGACTCCGATTATAACCGATTTCTAAATTGTTTTCCTGCAAGCACCGAATCTGATTGGAAGCTACAACTACATATTCGATTCCCTTGAACTAGAAACTACAATCATATTTAAAAGAGATGAATGGATTCGAGCGGAGGCCGAGTATCTTTTTTTGCGTGCTCGATTTTTATAAGCGTCAGAGCCGTGACTCCGGTTGACCGGCACCGATGGGCATGTCAAAAAGAACATCTCGTTTAACCTTCCATTATGAAAGAATCTCGTGCAATGAAATTTAGCCGCTTATTCCGGTACATGCTCGTGACGCTATTTTGCGCTAGCTCTGCATTTGGGGCTTCTAGGCCTAATATAGTTCTGATTATTTCCGATGATATGGGGTTTTCCGATTTGGGGTGCTACGGCGGTGAAATCGAAACCCCAGCACTGGACGCCGTCGCCGCAGGTGGGCTGCGATTCACAAATTACTATGTCAACAATATGTGCTGGCCAACACGCGCCAGCTTAATGACAAGCCTCTATCCGAAAACAGCATTGCCCTATAAAGGATCAGCCAATGGGGGTCTTCATCCGCATGCCGTCACATTGCCCCAGACGCTAAACGCAGCAGGCTATAGCACTTTCATGTCTGGGAAATGGCATTTATCGAATTCCGGAAAACCAGACGGGCCTAATGCCCCACACCATCGAGGCTTTGACCAGTTTTACGGGACAATTCATGGAGCTTCCGATTTTTTTGCACCGGCTGATCTGCAGCTTAACGGAAAAAGTATGCGGCATCAGTGGGATGGAAAAGAGGATTATTACTACACAGATGCAATTACGGATCAAGCACTCGGTTTTCTCGAACAGCGGGATCAAGAAAAGCCCTTTTTTCTATATGTCGCCTACACGTCGGCGCACTGGCCTTTGCACGCAAAGCCAGAAGATATTGCCCATTATCAAGGTCGCTATGAACTGGGCTGGGATGCACTTCGTCGGCAACGACATGCACGCATGAAAGAACTGGGAGTTGTCGACCCCCGCTGGGAGTTGTCGCCCCGCCATCCTCTAGTCCCTGCTTGGGAAGACGCGGAAGAGAATCTTTGGCAACAGCGGCGGATGGAAGTCTATGCTGCCCAAATTACCTGTATGGATCGGAATATCGGACGAATTACCGACTATCTGCGCGATGCAGGAATCGCGGATAACACGATGGTGGTTTATCAACATGATAACGGAGGTTGTCATGTTGAATACGGAAAAATGCGCAAAGGTAGCTGGAGTCGTGATTTCACTACCGATGGAAAGAAAACACCGATTAAGCCCGGTAATGTCCCAGGGCTAATGCCCGGTTCGCAAGCAACGTTTCAATCCTATGGTTATGGCTGGGCAAACGCCTCGAATACGCCATTTCGTCTGTTTAAACAATATGACCATGAAGGCGGTACGCGTTCACCATTAATTGTCAACTGGCCGGCTGGGATGGCTAAAAAACGCAAAGGCAAGTTGGCGGAGGAAGTTTGCCACGTCATTGATATAATGCCAACCTTATTGGATATTGCTGGGGTCAATTTTTCCGAGCAACAGTCCCTGCCCTTCGAAGGTCGATCTTTTGCTCCAATACTACAAGGAAAACGTATCTCAGAGCATGCTGCGATTTTCTGGGGACATAACCATGGCAAGGCTGTTTTACATGGAGACTGGAAACTTGTTTCAGCTGATCGGGCGCCATGGGAGTTATACCATCTATCGGAAGATGGAACGGAACTGCATGACCTAGCCAGTGAAATGCCTGAGAAACTGACTGAATTAAAGAAGCTACATGCTGCCTGGGTCAAACGAACCAACCTCAACCTGGAGGCTAAGTAATTAATCATGCAACGACATAAAGCACCTATTCTACTGATCCTGTTATGGATCACTGCTAGTACTCTCTCCGCAGCAGATAAGCCGAACATCCTTATCATCATGGCAGATGACTGTACCTATAATGACTTGCCTCTTTACGGCGGGCAAAATGCAAAAACGCCCCATATTGATCGTTTGGCCGCCGCCGGTCTAACATTTAACCGAGCCTATCTGTCAGAGGCGATGTGTCAGCCCTGCCGAGCGGAATTATATTCCGGTCGGTATCCTCTGGGCAATGGATGTGCTTGGAATCATTCGGCAAGTTTATCTAGCGTAACCAGTATGCCGCAGCATTTATCGGCACTCGGTTATCGCGTGGGGTTAGCTGGAAAAGTACATGTAAAACCAGCGGCAGCATTCCCCTTTGAAAAAATTGACGGGTTTGATTCCAATTGCGTTCGTAACCCAACAAAACCCTTCTTTCTGAACAAGGTTGATGAATTTATCTCTCGTGGGGATGGCGATCAACCTTTTTGTCTCGTGGTGGCTTTAGTCGAACCTCATGTGCCGTGGGTCATGGGCGATGCCAGTGCCTATCCCTCGAAACAACTTAAATTGCCAGCGAATATCGCAGATACAGCGCGAACCCGCGAAGACTTTGGCAAGTACCTGGCTGAAATCACGTACATGGACAGTCAGGTTGGAGAACTGCTAGCTACACTCAAACGGCTGGGACATGAGGATGATACGGTTGTATTATTTTCTTCGGAACAGGGAGCACAGTTTCCCGGATGTAAATGGACCAATTGGGATACCGGCTTACACACTGCACTGGTCGCTCGCTGGCCGGGCAAGATTGCCGCTGGAGAGCGTACGGATGCCTTAGTGCAGTATGCAGATGTTCTACCAACGTTGGTGGGCTTGGCCGGTGGCGAACCTAAAGAACACAAATACGACGGTACCGATTTTTCAGATGTCTTATTTGGTAAAACGGATAAGCATCGAAAATACGTTTACGGGATGCACAATAATATCCCCGAAGGTCCGGCCTATCCGATTCGCACGGTGAGTGATGGAACTTATCGGTATATCCATAATCTAACGCCTGACGCAGTCTATATCGAGAAACACCTAATGGGGTCGCGCGGCAGCGGAGAGCTGAATAATCCGTATTGGGCAACTTGGGTTTGGGATTCCTACGCTCAACCAGCAACCTACCGTCTGGTGTCACGCTATGTCAGCCGTCCCGAGTACCAACTGTATCATACAGCCATAGACCCTTATGAAATGACCAATCTGGCAGGGCAACCAAAACAGGCAGTGCGACAGAAACGGATGCGCGACGAATTACACCGTTGGATGCGGCAGCAGAACGACCCCGGTGTACCTCTTGATACGGAAAAGGCAATTCAGGCAGCACGCCAGGGTAAGCATTTATTCAAGGCCGATTAAGCCGAGTAACATTTCAGATAAGGCAAACAACATGAAGAAAACAGGGATTTGGATACTCACACTTTTGGTTATTCTTTCAACAGGAAATGCAGAGGCACAGACACAAGATCCCCCCAATATACTGTGGATCATCGTCGATGATATGTCGGCCCATTTTTCCAGCTACGGAGAGAAGCTGATTAAGACTCCCCATGTCGATCAGCTTGCCAGCCGCGGTGTACAATTTAACCGTGCCTTCGTGACCGCACCGGTGTGTTCAACCTGCCGCAGTGCCTTTATCACTGGAATGTACCAGACCAGCATTGGAGCTCATCATCATCGTAGTGGTCGCGGTACCGAGAAAATCCATTTACCTAAACAGGTTCGCCCCCTGCCGGTGATGTTCAAAGAAGCTGGGTACTATACCACGATCTCCGGCTGGCCAATCCGCCCAAATCGATTGGGTAAGACCGATTATAATTTCCAGTATGATCCGAAGATGTACGATGGCGCTGACTGGGCAAGTCGCAGTGAAGGCCAGCCATTTTTTGCCCAGATCCAACTTCCCGGAGGAAAGCTAAGGGGTGGAACGACCGCCGGTAATGAAACATTCGTCACTCGGGTCGAAGAAAAATTTGGTGGTCGTGTCAAGCCGGAAGATGTTGTCCTGCCACCGTATTATCCGCGTACGGATATAATGCTCAAGGACTGGGCTGCTTACCTAGATAGTGTGCGCGAAACAGATCACGTAGTTGGTCATATTCTAGATCGTTTGCAAGCAGAGAACGTGCTTGAAAATACAGTCGTTATTTTCATGACGGATCATGGTTTAAGCCATGTTCGTGGTAAACAGTTTATGTATGACGAAGGCCTGCACGTACCACTAGTGATTGCCGGCCCTGGGATTCCTGCTGGCAAACAGCGTAACGATCTGGTCGAGCATATCGACATTGCACCAATTTCCTTAGCTCTGGCTGGCATTGAAATACCGTCGCATATGCAGGCCCAAGATATTCTGGCAAAGAACTACAAACCACGAGACGCGGTCTTTGCAGCGCGAGATCGTTGTGACGAGACAGTGGAACATATGCGGAGTGTGCGAACACAGAAGTACAAATATATTCGAAATTATTTAGATCAGCGACCTCACTTGCAGCCAAATGCCTACAAGGATCACAAGTCGATTGTAATCGCGTTCAAGGAAGCGGGAGCCAGCGGAAAACTCAATGAGATTCAAAAACAGCTTTTAACACCGACCCGGCCCAAGCATGAGCTTTATGAACTGGACCAAGATCCCTATGAGATTCATAATCTGGCAAATGATCCAGCCTATAAACAGATATTAAGAAAGATGCAGCACCGACTGGCCAACTGGGAAGAGGAGACCGGCGATCAAGGGCGCGACCCAGAACCGGCAGTCATCTTTGACAGTGATATGAAGGTCTATGTGGACAAGCTGGAAACACGTGGCAACGATCCCGAACGTGTTATTGAGATTAAAGCTAACATTCAGCTCATGAAAAAGTGGGCAGCCCAAGAGAAGTAGATTTAATAGTAATTAAAAGAGGTGATTTACTAATCACATTGGTTTTCATACGTTGTTGTTATAAAATCCTTGAATACGAATTGAATCCCAAGTAGTGCAAAATCAGCAATAATACTGGTCAAATCCAGTAACACCGAAAATTGCATCATTCGATTATGCCTCTGTTAAGCAGAAAAAATAGTGTGATTGTGCATTTCAACCTTTTCTCTTTATCGATATGCAATTGAGATTCCAATCGTCTAATGCTACACTGTAGATACTAATATCAACTTAAATACACCTATAGTAAGTATCAAAATTTGGCATTCGAGGCAGCACTACAAAACAGGTTTGTTTGACCTGTTTTCAAGAAGTATTGCCTCAGAATTGCCTATAAATGACACGACTATATAAGTAGGCGCACAAGTTTCAACTCCGTAATAGTACAGGACTGAGATAATGATTAACCGAAGAAATATGCTACAAGGTATGGCTGGAATGGCCGCTGGTGCGGGAGCTGTAATGAGCGCCGCATTAGATCCGCAAAAACTTATGGCGGCTCCTGGCACAGGACGTACAACAAAACGTGTCATTTTCTTCATGCAGAACCAAGGATTTCATCCTGCTACCTGTATTCCCAAGGGGATGACCAGCGGTTCTCTGGCTAACGTCACACTGCCAGAGCCGATCAGTCCACTTGAATCTTATAAAGATCGTCTGCATATCATCAACGGTCTGCATGGTACTCACACCAGTCCATCCCACAGTGCATTCTTCGGCGCACTCGGCGGATACCGCGGTGGAGATGGCGTACCACCAAGTGCATCTACTATTGACTATGAGTTGAGTAAGGTTCTTCCAGAAACCCTGCTTCCACACCTCTGTGTCGGCATGGACTCCATTGAAAACATGACCACTAAACCCACCGTAGCAAACCTATCCGCAAGCGGTGCTGGTCAACCAATCTTTATGCACTCCAATCCAAATCACCTCTATCAGATGCTTTACGGTGGCATTGCGACGGGGGATATCCGTAAACAGCATGAAGCGCGTTCTAACCTGCTTGAACAAGTTGAAAAGCTTGCCACTGCCAAAGGACAGTCACTGCCGACAACGAGTCAACAACGATACGGTCAATTTGTCCAAGGATTTCAGGATGTAAATGGTCTTCGTGAGCAACTGAGTACTGTATCAGAGCACTTGCGCAAATTTGCTCCTACAGTAGACGAACGATACACTCGGCCCGAGTTCGAAACCGACTGGCACGACGCTTTACTGGAACTTAGCATTTCAGCGCTTACGTCAGGAATCACTAATACGTTGACCATTGGTTCCGGACGTGGTGAAATCTTCGGCGCATGGAAAGGTATCGGAGTTGAAAAACAAGGTCACGATCTTGGTCATATAAATCAACCTGATAATCCAATTTGGATCAAGATTCGTCAATATAACAGTCGCATGTTAGTAAAAATCGTGGAAGCTCTTGATAGCATCCCCGAGGGCAGTGGCACGATGATGGATCACTCGCTGATCGTCTACACGAGTAATAATGCTGACAAGCAACACACCAGTGGTACTAACTGGCCAGTAATGTTGCTTGGGAATTTGGATGGTGCATTCAAAACAGGTTGTTTTACTCAACTTGATGGCAAGCGACCAATCAATGCTCTCTATACATCCATCCTGCGTGCCGCAGGTGCTAATGTGGATCGCTTCAATATGGATGAGCAGCTCGCCAAGAAATTCGATAGTCATAACGGTCCTATCAAGGAATTGTTGACATGATAAAGGTCAGACTTGTTTGGGTGGCTTTGCTCTCGTTGTGCTTACTGCCCATGGCAAAGGCCGACACTTATACGCCAGGTCAACCAGTCCAAGAAACTTTTAAGAGTTTTGCGGCAAAATTCATAACTAACCACTGTTTAGATTGCCATGGAGAAACAGAACCCGAGGGTAACTTAGCGTTACACGATCTTGGCCCTGTGGATGGCGTCAATGCGGAGACCTGGAAAAGTGTCTGGGCTCAGGTAACTCTTAAAGAGATGCCTCCCCAAGATGCCGAGCAACCGCAAGTCGTTGCGCGCTTAAAATTCTCTGGTTGGATCGTCGGTGAACTCACGCGGGTCATGCAGGATAAGGGAGGCTTTCGCGATCACCTTGATCCCAATAAAGGTAACTTCGTCGATCACCAAGTACTTTTCGGAGAACTTCCTAAAGGTATTAAATTAGCGCCTACCTCATCACCAACTCGAATTTGGCGAGTCACTCCACAAGAGCATCTCACGCGACTAAACGAGCTAATCAATAAGGAGCCGGAATACAGCCCGGAACGGCCTGGTTTGCGAACACATGGTGATGTTGTGCCGACAAACCATGGCGGCGAACTGAAAATGTACTTCGGTACCGATCGTATCATCAAGTGGCAAGGCGGTACGGTAGCCTATGCGACGGCTGTAAAAAGTGTTCCAGCCATTCTTTCTTCTACGCGTAAACATGGATTAGAAAATTATCCGTACTTTTATACGGTTAACAGCGCCGAGGCCACTCAAATCATGGGGGTAGCTAATGATATCCTGCGATATATGGCAGATGGCCCACTTAGTATTGCCAATGCATATCAAATCACCGACGATCCCAATTCCATTGCTGACAAAATGGTAGGTGACCTACGTGGATTGCCGACTAGCTTGATTTATAGCACGAAGGTCATGCGTCCGCTCACTCCTGTGTATGACCTGTTTAAAGAAGAGAGCCCTAGCGAAAAACAACAGCGTGCCGCTGTCGACTTTCTATTTGAAGCTCTCACTTTTCGAATACCGACTCCGGAAGAATCTGATAACTACCTTGAAATATTAAAAAATACCGTTGAAAAACTTGGCCATAAAGATGGATCGGTCTTGGGCCTATCCTCCATCTTCCTTGATCGTGATGCGCTGTTTCGCGGAGAGTTAGCTGAAACGGGAAAAATGGATAAGCATGGGCGCATCATGCTTCAAGATTGGGATCTAGGGCTGGCGGTGAATCACGCACTGCGATATATCAAACCGGACGAACCGTTACGAACCGCCATCATCGAAGGTCGCATGCGAACCAGAGAGGATGTAAAACGCGAAGTAGAACGAATGCTTGCCGATAACAGTGTTCGTAAGCCGCGAGTCCTTCAATTTTTTCGAGATTACTTTGATTACGATCTCGGTGGATATATCTGTAAAGATTCAAAAGCTTTGAGCGATGCAAGTGGCACTTCTCCGAACCAGCACTATCGTTCAATGTTCGATGCAACTGCCAGTACGGACCGGTTGATCGAAATTATTCTCGCAGAAGATCGGGATGTGTTTAAACAATTGCTAACCACCGATAAAGTTATCGTTACACGATCTGACGACGTATACTTCGGCAAACAAAACTCTCCAGAAGAACGACAAGCATCAATCGACACTGCGAAAAAAGCACAAGAAGAAGTCGTTAAAAAAGCGGCAGCCGAGCTGGCAGCATGGAAGAAAGAAAATCCAGGTAAAGAGCCTCCTAAACCCAAAAAGCCCAAGCAGCCTCCACGTGTCAACCATAATATCACCGTCGCCGCGTTAGCTGGGACGCCGGAATACGCTCGTGTAAGTCGACGCAGTTTCGGCGCTGGTTCGATGAAACCTGAGCGACGATCAACCACTGTACCCGCAGATCAGCGATTGGGAATTCTAACTCACCCTGCTTGGCTTGTTTCGCATTCAGATGCCATGGACAATCATGCCATCCTGCGAGGTCGTTGGGTGCAGGAACGGCTACTCGGAGGTGGCATTCCAGACGTCCCTATTACCGTGGACGCAATGTTGCCAGATGAACCTGGTACGACGTTACGCGAACGGATGCGAGTTACGCGGGAAAATTACTGCTGGCAATGTCATAAGAAGATGGATCCGCTTGGACTTCCGTTTGAAATGTTTAATCATGTAGGTTTATATCGTGAATTCGAGTTACAGAAACCCGTTGATACATCCGGTGAGATCATCGATTCCGGTGACCCATCGCTCGACGGGAAGGTTTCCAACGCAATTGAATTAATTCAGAAGCTTGCTCAAAGCGAGCGGACGGAACAAGTCTTTGTGCGACATGTCTTTCGGTTCTGGATGGGACGCAATGAGACGCTTAATGACGCACCTGTTCTTCAAGATGCGCACCGAGCCTATAAAAATAGCGGTGGAAGCATGAACGCGTTGCTAGTTTCCCTGCTTACGTCCGATGCATTTCTATACCGCACGCCTTAACAACCTAGCGAATCATGATACACGAGGGGCTCGTGACCTCTAAGGGTGCACCGACGGATGTAATCTTGCCGGAAGCAGCGTCGATGCGGAACACGGCCACGTTATTGCCCGGCATATTCGCACATATCAATAACTTCCCGCCGCCAGCAATCGCTAAATTCTGTGGCCCTTTGCCCAAACTCGGGACAATCTCCAACAATGCCAAACTACCATCAGCCGACAATCGGTAACAGGCAATGCTGTCATGACCTCGATTCGTGCCGTATAGATATTTGCCGTCCGGAGTAATCTTTAAATCCGCGGTATGACTCACACCCTCAAAATCACTCGGCAAGGTCGCTATTGTCTGACGCTTGGATAACTTCCCCGTCTCCGCATCGTAATCAAACAACGAAACCGTATTTAACAACTCGTTAATTACATACATATACTTGCCATTGGGATGGAATATCAAGTGCCGAGGTCCTGCTCCTGGCGCCGTCTCAGCCGCACCGTTTAACCGTAGTTCCGACGTCCGTGACTTCAACTTGTAGCCAATAATTTCGTCAATTCCTAAATCGGCCGAGAACACATATCGATTGTCGGGGCTAATCACAAAACAATGCGCATGCGGCTCTTGCTGACGAGTTGCATTTACACTCATCCCCTCATGCTGCACAAACGTCGCAGCCTCGCGCAACGAACCATCACTCTGCACTGGATAAGAAACAACACTGCCCGAACTATAATTAGCTACTACTACCGACCTGCCCTCCGCCGCAACATCGATATAACATGCCGTCGTTCCCAAAGTTGTTTGCCGATTCAATAACCTTAATTTTCCTGCATTGTCCTCAATCGCATACGCGGCTACTTGACTATGCTTAGGTCCACCGAATTGCGACGCGTGAATCGAATACAAATACTTGCGATTAGGTGACAAAGCAATAAAAAATGGATTCTCTACATCCGTCGTCGTATTCACCTCGGTCAATATTCCCTGCTCTGCATCCAATCGCATTGCATGAATCGCACCTGCTTCACCTTGGGCGAACGATGTAATAAATACTAACGGGCCCTCACCTAAAACTGAATCCAACGGTACCATCACACCCACTCCCACCAAACAAAAGATCAACATTTCAGCCATTCGGCTCGTCTTTAATAACATGGAAGCCCTCCCATAAAACATTTAATTGTATCGGTATGTAGTTTACTATAAAACACATAAGCGCATTGAAAATGTCGTTGAAAAAGCGCCAAATCTGTCGCCAACTGGTACAATAAAGCCAAAGGAGACCTACAACTATGTGCCGAACAAAATATATCCCCTTATTACTTGTCATTATTTCACTCTTTTCGTGTAATACCGCTAGCGCTGCTGAACCACAATACGCCAGCGATGGGATCGCGATCCCGGCAGCTACAGCGGATGAACCTCTTATCAATCAATTCAGCACGAAAAAAGCACTTACGTACCTCGAACAAGGTACCACTGCTTGGCAAGCCAAACGCAAATGTGTCGCCTGCCATACCAACGGCACCTATATACAATTACGCCCAGCACTCACTCCTATCCTCGGCAAACCCAACCCCGCCAATCGCGAGTTTCTCGTCAACGAAATCGTCAAGTTCAAACGCGCCCCCACGACCTCCCTACTGCAAGGTATTAAGCCCACGCAAATCGCCTACATGGCACAAGGTATGGCGGAATGGGATCTGCACGTTAACGGTAAACTAACTGAGGAAACGACCAATGCTCTGGAATTGATGCTTAGTGTCCAAAGCGACGACGGCAGCTGGGGAAACATCGACTGTTGGCCTCCGTTTGAATCCAGCAGTTACCAAGGCGCGACAGTCGCTGCACTAGCACTAGGTACCGCGCCTAGTTTTCTCGAAACAATGAACCCTGATCAACAAGCTCAAGTCGCCAAACTTAAAAAATACTTGAAAACTCAACCTGCGCCACACGACTATGGCAAAGTACTACTTCTGTGGGCTAACACCAGAATGGATGGGCTCGTCGACAAAGCAGTTCAGCAAGAAATTATTGCGATGATTCTCGGACACCAAAACGACGACGGAGGATGGGCCATGCGAAATTTCGGTACGCCCGACACGTGGGGCGGTGGAAGTCGCTCCGAGAAGCTAAAGGCAGAAAAGGAAGTAACCAACCCGCCCAGTGACGGGCACCAAACGGGTCTTGCTATTATGGTTTTGCGAGACGCTGGTATCCCCGCAGACCATCCACAAATTCAAAAAGGTATTGATTGGATCAAGGCCAACCAAAGAACCTCTGGACGATGGTGGACACGTAGCCTCAACACAGACACACGCCATTTCATCACCTATAGCGGCACATTCTATCCCATCATGGCGCTGCACAAATGTGGCGAGCTGAAATAGGTATACGATTTTTTCGTATCCGGCTACTTCGATGCTCTTAAACGCTCTGGGGTGTCCGGAATTTGCTCAATCAATAAGTTGGCTTTGCCCGCCACTTGTTTCTTCAGCGTAAAGGCGTCATACAACACACCACGAGCCGTCCGCGCTTCATAGCGAATCTCGTTTCCGTCCACATTGATTACTTGGAACAACTGTGTGTCCTCCGCACCGCGTTTCATGAAAGGACGTTTTCCAAGATCATACATTTTCGGACCACTAACGCTCACAACATAAACTGTACCGATATCTGTTCTAGTAGTGACCCCTTTAGGCACATTTTGCCACGTCATTAATCCCGATCTAGCATACGTATGATCATGCCCTTGTAATACTAAATCAACTTTGTACTTGTCATAAATGGGCTGCCACATATCTCGTAGCGCTGGGTTGTCACGCCCTTGCTTAGACGAATAAATCGGATGGTGATGACATATCACGGTCCATTTCTGTGAGTTATCCTTGAGTATCGACTCCAACCACTGAGCCTGTTCATCCACTTGCTCGTTACTATTAAGCACAACGAGACGCATACCTTGATAATCGATGTAATAAACTGTTTCTAGTAATTCCTCCGGCCCGTTTTCAGGAAAGGCGAAAGTCGGACGCCAATGAGTAGATAACTTTGAGGAGTATTCGTGATTACCAGGGCTAGCAACCACTGGTGTACTGCTATGAATAAATCCGCCCGCTTGGAACCACTCACCCCACTCGCCATCCGAGTTAGTCTTGTTGACTAAATCTCCTGCATGCAAAAAAAATGCCGCCTTAGGAGCGTTCTTGTACGATTGCCTAACCACCCGACTCCACATTGACCATACACTGTTTTGTGAATCACCAAAGTAAACAAACCGAAACGGCTTGGCTTGGTCGGAAGCGGTCGTCACTTGTATCCATTCACTCCAATTCACCCCATCGCCCACTCGGTATACATACTGTGTCTCTGGTTTAAGCCCTTCAAATGCCGTCGTGTAATGATGTACCTCACCAAACTCAGGTTTGTAAGTCACGCGTGTCGCTTGGACTTGCGTCTTCTTCGATGTGAACTTAGGCCCATCTGTAGCAACGGCAATTTCGCCTAATCCAACATCAACCGTCATGTCAGTACGCCACGTCACTGAAAACGATGTTGTCGGGTCCTGTTGCCAACTCAATAGAATCCGATCTGGCATCGCCGTCGCCGTGTAACGTTGCTGGTGTGTTACAGCAACCGGCTTTTTCACTGCATCCTCATCCTCATGGGCAACCGTTGTTAATACAACAAAACCACATAAACCGATTAAACTCAAACAACACAACGTAATCGAAAACTTGCTTTTCATAGATGCTAAATTCCAAGTTGGTTAATATTCAAAATTTACTTCCGAGTCATTTTATTCCCAGGCATAGGACGCTTGCTTACGAAAGCCAGTCAAACGTATTGTTCCATCCGCAAACACCGACGCTGTGCTACAGCCATTGCTAGCTTCCAAGGAACCCTCAACCATAGCGACTAGCGTACAGTAATGTATCTCGCCAATCACCTTGTGTTCGTTTTGATGGCTATGCCCCTGAAACACAGCTAATACTTGCCCCGATTCCTCGAGAACCTTACGTACTTCATCGGCATTTTTTATACCGTGTACACCGGCGTTATCAAGGCGTTGGTGAGCGAAAACAATGGTCGGCTTGTCGGCATCCGCCAAATCCTGTTTCAACCATTGCAGTTCAATAGCAGGAATATTCGGATCTGTCCAATCAAAATTTTTACGCTGATACGGTATACCATCACTTCGAAAACAAGCATCTAAAACCACAAAATGCACATTGCCTTTATCAAACGAGTAGTAAGATTTCTCTTGTTCTAC
>Ga0315315_10002981_pt1 | contig 15502 bp, 12 predicted proteins | sample M140m3416metaG_FD_203699 | JGI IMG/M metagenome (GOLD analysis project Ga0315315, IMG submission 203699) | Ammonia-oxidizing marine archaeal communities from Monterey Bay, California, United States - M1 40m 3416 | ecosystem: Environmental > Aquatic > Marine > Intertidal zone | place: USA...
TCATCTGTCTCACGTATAATTGCCCCGCAATTATCAAAAGCAGCTATCCGTATTTCATGCTGCTCGGCTATTCCAGCTGCTTCGGCGGCTGAAACGAGTGAATCTGCTTCGACATGTGTCTCACACACTGCAACGACAGCCGGCCCCCAACTACTTTGTGCAAATCCTTGTACACCCTGAAGATCAAGCCATTCAAAAAGGCGAGCCGTCGCTCCAGCATAAGGAAGCCGTGATGACGCTCGCTCAAATGGCTTCCCGGCGAGTTTCCCATACGCTGTAATAGCAGACGCAAAGTCTATGAATCTACCCGATAGAACCGCTGGGAGAATCTCCATGACGGCAAGTCGCGTAAGTTCTGCTGTTAGTTCAAATGGAACGAGCTCCAAACCTGCGAATGCCGTTCGTTCGGCATCGCCGTGAAGGCCCTCAGCTTCACGCTGTACAAACAAAACAACTCTCCACGCCTCAGGGACAGCCATTCTGGAAACAAGCGGCGCGGTCACCTCACCTTGCAGTTTTCCTGATTCCAGAATAATTCCACCGGCACCAAACCCGTACACACCGACACTCGATCGCAGCCCTCTTCCTGCCGCCTGAGCAAGCGCTGCGGCATCGTTGGCCGACATGGGCTGCATTGAATCACCCGAGCCATCAACATAGAGCCGCTGCATACCCGCAGCAATTGCCAAGGCGAGCTGCGTTCCAGTACCCAGACCAATGTGCTGCCGTGGAATATCGAGCACTTCTATCGAGCAGCCCGATTGTTCGTCTAACCCCCATGCAGCCGCGCACTGTCGAGCAACACCAATTGCCCGTTCACCGACATGGCTTGCTGCTGAAAATGCTGTCGCTCGCTTCATCCTGACCGTAATGCCACAGCCAGCTACCATCGCTCCGAGGCCTCCGAAAGAACGACCGAACGGCTGCCCAAATGACAGCATTCCAAAGTGCAATCGCCCAGGAGTGATGACCTCAACTTCACCATGAGCGGCTTCGGTTGGGCAGTCAGATGAATCAGTTTGACGGATCATACTTTCAAATAGAATCTCCCGTGCCGACTCGAGCAAGCACGGGCTTCATTTCCCTGCAAATCCCAGCTCTTGCATCCACCCAACGTCGACCATCGCTGGTTCTGAAATCACGGGAACTGCTCGCGCCCGAGTGTTTGGCTCATGATAAAGAGCTCTTTTCACGCGGGCACCTCATCCTCAAGCCATGTGCTATTTCAATGAAATCGTTCTCGCCAAAGGACGAAGAACCTGTTCCACAACACAGCTTTCAATGACGTCTTGGGCTAACTGAGCAAGACGTTCAACCGTGTCATGATAGGTCTCTCCACCCTCGAGGCTTCCGTACTGACGGGCTGTGACATACACACTCAGCTGCTCCTCTGCAAACTCTCCCGTCCGCACCTGAAAGGCATTTGTGCGAGTTTCCGTGCTTACTCGAACCTGGGTCCGGCATTCTTCATCGACTGCAATTGTCAGCGACGGCTCGTAGTTAATCAGTTTGCTTCCCGGAATATCACCAACACCTTCAAGGGCTGGCCCTGGCCCGAGTGCTTCAGCCAAGAGCGAGTTGTGGTTTCCCCGAAATGCGAAGTCAAAACCAAACAAGACATCAATCGCCTCGCAATCCAGCGGACTCATTGATAAAAGCGCGGGAGCCAGATCAAGCAAAAAACGATGTTGATCAAGTGCGTCTTCAATAGAAGCAGGGTTCACGTGCCCAGAGCAAAACCGCCGGGGCTCAACAGCTACCCAACGATACCGCCCCTGCTCCTTATCTTCCTCCAACACGAAATCTCGCTTGTCACGAGCATGAAACTTCCGCATTGTTGGGAACTTTTTGCGAACACATTCAAAAAAGTGCAACACCGTTTCCCGATGCCCCGGCAACTCCATCTCAGTAGCTAGGTTGACGTTCATGTACATGTCGTCGGCTAGCGAACCATAGAGAGTCATCGGCAGGGTCTCCTAAAATATTTCATCGTCTGAACAAGCGCCCCAAAGAAAAAAGAGTATACGCACCCGGATATTATGGTGTCAAAAAGCACAGGAGCACACCCACCACCGAAGAATCACTCATCAGACTGCGACCCTGCAATGAGCGCAATAAACTCTCGATTACTCTTAAACTTCGCTAACTGTTTTGTAAGTTGCTCCATTGCATCGACATGGTGCATTGACGAAAGCGTTCTCCTCAACATGTTGACCGAATGCAACGTGTCTGGGTCGAGTAGCTTTTCCTCACGGCGAGTACCGGACTGAGAAATATCAATCGCTGGCCACACTCTCCTGTCTGAGAGTTTTCGGTCGAGCACCAACTCCATGTTCCCTGTCCCTTTAAACTCCTGAAAAATGAGTTCATCCATTCGGCTTCCGGTATCAACGAGTGCTGTGGCACAAATTGTCAATGAGCCACCTTCTTCAAAGACACGGGCTGTTGCGAAAAGTTTTTTCGGAATATCCAGTGCTTTGATATCAACGCCACCGGACATGGTTCGGCCTGTATTGCCAACCCATTTATTGAATGCACGAGCCATTCGTGTGATGGAGTCCATCAAAAGAAACACATCCTTACCTGCTTCCGCCATTCGTTTACAGCGTTCAATAACAAGTTGTGAGAGACGGACATGGCTCTCGACATCGCAGTCGAGGCTGCTGGCGACTACCTCACCCTCGACGGATCGACGCATATCCGTGACTTCTTCAGGGCGTTCATCAACCAGCAACATAACTAAGGAAAGTTCTGGGTGATTTTGCGATATGGCCTGAGACACTTGCTGTAACAGGACCGTTTTTCCTGTTCGTGGAGGTGCAACAATCAATGCCCGCTGCCCCTTGCCGAGAGGAGTAAGCATGTCCATGATTCGTGTCGTCAACGGCTGCTGACCTGTTTCGAGTCGCAACCATGACTCTGGGTTGATCGGTGTGAGTTGATCAAAGGTTTTGACTTCAGCATATTTTTCTGGGGTCAGCCCCTCGATTTCTTCAAGTTCTCGAACCCGTGGCCCCTGCTGCCGGCGTCCCTGCTGGACCTTTGCCTTCACAGAGACCCCTTCGCGAAGCCGAAATCGATCAATCATCGTAGCCGGAACAAAGGGGTCGGTTCGTTCACGTGAATAGTTGTTTTCTGGACTTCGCAGAAATCCATACCCATTTGGATGAAGCTCAAGCACGCCTTCGCCCGGCTCAAGTGGTACCGGCTCACCATTCTCGGAAACCTCTGGTTCGGGCTCTGGCGGCCGCATGCCCTCGCCTTCCATATCGACGGCACCTGCTCCAGCGGCTACCGGTCCGCCACCACCTCGTCGATACCTTCGGCGACGACCACCTTGACCACCTTGACCACCTTGACCACCTTGGCCACCGCCATAGCCTGAACGACCACCTGATCGGGAACGTCTACGCTTTGCCATATTCTTCTTTCATGCTCCGAAAACTACATTTCTGCCCGTTTTGACCAGAATATGTATGTATTACTTTTGAACTGCCCCTTTGGGGAGTATTCCGCCACGAGGCCACCAGCCACGTTCTGAAATCACCAATCACGTCGAGTTGCCGATTCACCTGAATGACTTATTTATGGGCTACCTGCCAAGCAGAAAACACAATCATGTGATGAATCGAATAGCTGTTCGTTCTGCGGTAGAAACCGTTTCTTATCCGCCCCGTACCACCAGGGCGATATCGAGAGGGAAACACATATCCCTAGGCAAAAACCATGAGGTCGAACGCACCGAGATGGGCAAATCAACAATTCGCCGACTCTGGCGGAATAGCACGTTCTCTCACGAGGACGCCCTCTCCAACCCACCCAGTTGCATCCGCCACATTTGACGGATTCGACCGATTTCGAACGAAACTCTGTGTATCCATTTCAGATTCTGAGGCAAAAAACCTGTGAAAGAATCGAAATGATTACCCCAGGCAAGCTACGCCTTAGGAAGCCCCGTTCGCACCGTCGCGATACATGGGTATCACTACGCACAAAGTATCCACACGACAGCAGGACTCGTCAAGTAGCCCATTCATCGCCCGCAAACCCGGGGAATAGGTCGCCTGGAGTATCTAGTGAAGTCTTTTTGAGTATTTCCGCGGAAACTCCTCACTTTTCGGAAAATCTTCTCTGATTTATCTGCAGCGTTTGACCGATACAACCAACAATGGTCGCCCGAAGCGGCCGGAGAACGTTTATGCAGAGGTCCCAACGATGTTCGGAATTAGTCTGACACACCTGTATCAAAGCAAGTCACAACAGTTTTTGAAGGCACCTGGATTCGGTACGTTGAAGCGCGGCGTGCTCAAGCCACCCGCTTTACTTCCTGCATTCATATGCTGCCTCGCCTTGTGCGCATTCCCAGCACAGGGGCAAGAACCGCATTCCCTTACCTTGCACCAATCGATTCCTGCAGCTCAGGCCGTCGCTGCGCGACACCAGCGGCCAGTTTTAGTTATGTTCACTGCAGAATGGAGCCCGGCGTCGGCCCAACTTCGTAAACATGTTCTCACTGATACGGACGCGGTATCGTTATTGTCTGCATGTTTTGAGTGCGTTTTAATCGACGTTGACGCGCATCCTGACATAACCAACGAACTTCACATTCAACATGTTCCAAGTGGGTGTATTCTCGACACCAATGGGAAAGTGATCACACGATTTGAATGTCCGAGTTCGACAGCCTTGTTCATTGCAACGGTTGCCCGGCAATTGCCACAAACAAGTACTGGGGCACAGATTGCCGGCCAGTCATCGAGCCTCGAGAACGCCATCTCGGTCACTGCTACGACACCAGAAATTTCGGCCGACTTTTCTACCGCTGGTACTCTTCTCGCTGATGGTGCGGCTACTGGTCCAACTACTGCATCGGAATCTGTCAGTGGTATTGCGGCTAAAGTTCGTGGACTATCCAGTTTTGCAATGACCGAATCTTCTCTTCCTGAAACCGTCAATCAAGAAACCGTCAATCAAGCCGTCTCACAAGACGAAATAGCCCAAGAAAAGCTTTCAGTCACGCGTTTCCCATCGTCTGAACAGCCCGTTGCAGTGCAGGCTTCAGTTGCCACAAATAATCAACAAACACAGCAATCACGGTTTCAAGCCAATGCTGACGAACCGGTTTCTACAACAGCGCCCTGGCATCCAGCACCAGAGCCTTCCGTCGTAACTGAAGCAGCAATCCCCGCAAGTATCGCTGCAGCCACAACACCATGGCAGCCAGAAGTGGGGCACCTACACCCAGAGACAGCAACACCAGCAGCCACAAATCAGATCGCGTCCTCTCTTGACACAACGCCACGGGAAATACCGATCGCGCCCAAAGGCACCGGTTCTTCCTCATTGATCGACCCCAAACCGGAACACGCAGAGCCACGAAGCATGGCCCAATCACCGTGGCTGCCAGCTGCAGCCGGGGCAGCCGTCGCGTCCTCAACGCAGTCGTTCAACGCCACCGCAACCACCCCAAATCAAGCCACCGCATCACAACAGACGGTTGCAAAATCTGAAAAAAACACTGAATCATCCTCAGCCACGTCAGAGGCGGCTCAACAATCCATCAATCCACTGCTGGCTGCTATCCAGAAACCATTTAGCGCTTTTTCTTCGCAACCAGAAGTGCAGGAAAAGGAACAGATTGTCAGGAAGCCAGTCCAGGCTACATATGCAAGCCAGGCTGCAGCCACCGAAGATTCAGAAGAAACTCCGCCTCAAAAAACAATGCCCCTCGGCCTTGAGGGATATTGTCCTGTCGCTCTGATGGAGACAGGAAGCTGGGTTGAGGGACAAGCGCGGTGGGGCGCACGACATCGTGGTCGAACCTATCTGTTCAGTGGCCTCGAGCAACAGCAGACATTTCTCGCTGATCCAGACCGTTACTCCCCTGCACTGTCAGGAGACGACCCGGTTGCCGCTATCGATGGTGGCAAAACAAGTCCCGGCCAACGTCGGTATGGGGTTACGTATCAGAAAAGAATCTACCTCTTTGAAAGCCCTGAAACACGCGCAGCATTTGCAGCCAATCCACAGCGTTACACCAGTAGAGTCCTGCTTGCTGAACAACCATCACAGAGTGGCGGCACGGTACTTCGTTGAGTATTCATCTCTAGAAATATACGGTTCAGTACCGATCAACCTCAGTTAGGGCGTGCCCACCCACGGCAACGATCGACAGCATCTCGCCACTGATCAAGCCGTTGCTGACGTTGTGGTTCGTCAATCTGGGGATGAAATGTTTTCTCTATGCTTCTGGCCTCTGAAACGGCCTCCGCGCTTGGATAAAATTTGGTTGCGAGGCCTGCGAGCAGCCCGGCACCCAACGCTGTTGTTTCCAAAACAGCTGGACGGTCGACCGGTACTCCAAGGACATCAGCCTGAGTTTGCATGAGAAGATCATTGACACAGGCACCTCCATCGACACGGAGGCGAGGAAGTCGATGACCGCTTGATGCCTCGAGGCAGCCAAGTACCTCCGCTACCGATAAAGCAATGGCATCAAGAGCAGCTCGAGCGATGTGTGATTTTTCAGTCGAACGTGTCAGGCCGACAATCAAGCCTCGAGCAAAAGGATCCCAGTGCGGCGTGCCGAGCCCTGCAAGGGCTGGAACGAGTACAACACCACCTGCATCCGGAACACTTCTGGCCAGTGGCTCAATATCACTCGATCGTTCTATCAGCCCGAGGCCGTCGCGCAACCAGCCAACAAGTGCCCCTGCCACAAATACTGAGCCCTCAAGACAGTAGGACTTCATTGCTGGATCGGGCCCAAGCGAACACCCTGGTGTTGCCAACAACCCCTTTGCATCGAGTACCGGTTTTGTACCAGTCGATTCAAGAAGAAATGCGCCTGTGCCGTATGTTGTCTTGGCATCACCCGCCTCAACACAGCCATGTGCAAAAGCAGATGACTGTTGGTCACCAGCACATCCGGCAATCGGAATAGATGCGCCGAGCCACCCGTCATCCACTTCACCAAAAATTCCTGAAGATGGCCGCACCTGCGGCAACATGGCCGGCGGCACATTGAAGATTTTCAGGAGTTCGTCAGACCACTCACCGGTCGTGATATCAAAAAGCAGCGTACGACTTGCATTCGTAACATCCGTGGCGTGCACACGTCCGCCAGTTAATCGCCATATGAGAAAGCTGTCGACTGTGCCGAACAACACCTCACCACGTTCACAACGTTCTCTTAAACCAGAATGCTTTTCAAACAAATGCATAATTTTCGTGGCTGAAAAATACGGATCGATGAGCAGGCCGGTTCGCCGTCGAACTTCCGGTTCAAGGCCATCCCCTTTGAGTCGCTCACAAATGGGTGCCGACACGCGACTCTGCCACACAATGGCTGGAGCAACTGGCTTCCCGGTAGCCTGATCCCACAGAATGGTTGTTTCCCGTTGATTTGTGATACCAATGGCAGCGACCTCTTCTGGTCGCACACCGGCTTCCGAAAGACATTGGCTTGCACAGCCAATCTGGGTCCTCCAGAGATCTTCAGGGTCGTGCTCGACAACGGCCTGATCGACTCCACCGCCATCCGCCCCCGTCTCCATCGTGCGGACATGCTGCGGAAAGGTTTCTTGCTTTGTGGCAAGTGGTTGGCCTGCCTCATCAAAAAGAATTGCTCGGCTTGATGTTGTTCCCTGATCAAGTGCCAAGACGCATCGCTTTGTCGACTTTGCCATGTCCCGATTCCTCGTGATTTGCAAAAAACCTATGATACCACTGTTGATACTGCTGCATGCCTGCAACTCATTGGGAAATAATCCCTTTGCCGTAGTCTTCCTCCAAATGCTTTACCTCTGCAGAGATAGCCGACTCTCGGTCAGAACGGTGCAGGCGGCCCATCGCAACAAGGACGTCTGCGAGGTCCTGAAGTGTTGCCAGAGACAGTCGAGGAGCAAATATCACCATGAGCCGCCGTTCGATTAAGTCACCAAGAGACACCGCCCATTCTTTCTGTATCACGAATACGGCAGCCGCTGTGGGTAACCCACTGTCTCCGATGAGTGGCGGCAGTTCGATCGCTTGCGGGCAGTGTTCCATTGTTTCAAAGACAGCGGGTGCCCGTGCCCCAAAGAGACCGACGGTCCACTGCACAACTGAATCAATGGAAGCCTCTGGAACACCTGTTTTCATCGCGAATTCTCTGGTCTGACGGAGACACTCTTCGCGATCGCTTTCTTCCAGACATCCGGGGAGCACTCGCTGACGCGCTGTATCAACGACAGGCACTTCAAGTTCTGCAAAAATCTTTTTGACCGATTCCTCGCCCAGGCTACGACACGTTGTAAGCTTGCCTCCCACAATTGACCATGTGGGTATCACCGCATCTTCATGGCGAAGAAGAAGATGCCGTCGCGTCACAGAACCAGGCGTGCCGCCAGAGTGATCGGAAACACGAGGACCTGGAAGTGGCCGGACACCACAATAGTGTTGAACAATAGAATCTTCACTGAGTTGACACTGGGGCATGATCTCTCTCACAGCCTTCATCAAATAATCCACCTCAGACTGATCCGTTCGCGCCAGACTCGGATCACCTTGTATGGGAATGTCTGTCGTGCCGACAAGAACCTGTCGTCCGGCGAAAGGCAGAATAAAAATTGGCCTGCCATCTGGAGCTTCGGCATAGACACCGTCTTCTCCCAGGGACTCCCTGAGGCAGGCGTCCTCGAGAATGACATGACTCCCTTTTGTCCCACGAACAAACTGACGACTCGTATCGCCCCTGGTATCAACAGGTCGAATCACGCTCCGCAGACCTGACAGCGTCTGATCAACCCAGGCTCCCGTTGCGTTCACGATCGCATCCGGACGCACCGTGAACGAATCAACTGCGGAGTGTTCCTCAAGACCTTGATCGCGCTTTCGGGTGAATGTAAGGCCTCCGTCTGCATCAATGTCCCATTCATGATGTGTCACAAGCTGAAAACTCTGATCACGTTGACTGGCATTTTTTTCTGCATCGAGAAGCAACTCAACTGTAAGCCGCTCGGGGTATATGCACTGAGCATCAAAGTACGTGGCTATCCATTGAAATCTTTTTTTATCGACAGCAGGCATCCCGCTGGAACATGAACGATGCATTGCGTGTGCAGGCCAGTCAGGATCTCGTGAAAAAAAGTCGTACAGTGTCAGGCCGATACCCACTGCCCAGCTTCCACGTCCCTGCGTCGACGCAAGCCGTTTCGCCATCGATTCCCAACCGAATATTCGCGCTGCTGCTGCAATCATGCCCCCCCGACGTTGACGCAGCGGAATTGCAAACCGTAAAGGCTTCACAAGATGGGAAGCTATTTTGACCAGACGATTTCGTTCGGCCAGACTCTCTCGAACAAGGTCGAATTCACCGTATTCAAGATACCGAAGACCGCCGTGAATAAGTCGTGTTGACCACGCTGTTGTGCCCCCGGCTATATCGCGCGTATCGGCAAGAATGACGTGCGCGTTATTCAGCACAAACTGTCGTGCTAATGCTGCGCCATTGATGCCGGCTCCAAGTACTACGATCGTTGGACCTGCCGAACGCATTTTGTTCTGTGACGATTTTTCCATACGGTGTACGATTGTGCCAGAAACACTCAAATTAGTATTGGTTTTCTCAGGAACCATCGATGGCGAGACCAGCCACGGGCACAATTCGTAGCATCCGACTTGGCTTCGTCCTGATCATGAGCCTCATCGTAAGTGATACGAGTTCACTGGCCTGGTCGCGACCAGCTTTCCTGAACCGGGCAATCGATGCGACATTTCAGCAAATTCCTCTCGCACGACTCATTTCACAACTCAGCACACTCTCTGATGGCATCATTGTACTTGATCGTCAAATCGACCCAACGCAATACGTCACGCTCACTTGCCAAGGCGAAGACCTCATGGCTGTCCTCTTTACTCTTGCAGATACGACCAGCACCGAAATAGCGGTTCTTGAATCAAGCGTATGGCTTGTGCCAATCGGTAAGGCCGGTTCACTCGAAGCGGCGGACGATGAACGCAAGGCTGCTCTTCAAAAACTACCCGCGCGCACGCGACAGCCCCTCAGCACAAAACAACCGTTGCAGTGGCAGGCTGGACAGAAACCAATAGTACTCATTGAGAAACTGTTGGCACGATTGAAAACAGGCACCCTCTCTGTAACACCTGATGATCTTTCAACTGTGATTCCACATGATCATCTTGCGGCAGGGTCCATCCCTCCACTCTCACTGCCCGAACAACTCGACCTGGTTGCCATGCAGTACAACCACCACCTTCTCTGGAAACAAAACCCTCAGGGTGCATCAGCTGTTTTGGTCCAGTTTATTCCACTGCCTTCTCCGACTGAGCCAAAAGAAAAAGCGACAAGGCAGAAACAACCTCGGCCGAATTCGAGCCCGCCAGCAGGTAACAGCCGGGACCGCTACACGCTCCGGGTAGCTGCTCCATTCGACGAACTTCTGCGGGCAGTATCCCAACGACTCAAAGTCGAGCTTTCTATCAATACACAATCGCTCAAAACCCGTGGCATCAACCCTCAAGAAATCATTAGGCTCGAAATAAAGGATGCCAGCCAAGACCAACTACTCGATGCTATCGTCAAGCCACTCGGCCTAACATGGTCTATCGAAAAAGGCCGGCTCTCCATTCCAGCCAGCGACTGAATACACACACCTACGCTTGAATCAGCGCACCAACCTGCTGTTCGATTCCTTCTCGAATTTTCCCGGCAAACATAGATGCCATCGCTGGGAGTTCGATTTGGATGACAAGTTCTTCAGGCAGAACCTCGACCTGACTTTTGAATGGCATGCCCATCGCAGCAAACTCGACAGACAGCTGATTGTCTTGATCCCAGTTGGCATGAATTGGCCCAACCTGAGGCTCGTACTGTGCTCGTGCCCGGGTAATTGCTGTATCAATCTTCTCACGTGCACCATCAACACCGAGGTTGTGTGGGATTCTGACTTCCAGTGGACTCAAAGGTTCACTCCCTTCAATTAATTTCCAACAATACTCTTCTTCCGACTATTCAAAGAACTATCGTGACACTGTGAGGCGACCATCTGAACCAGCCGGGTGTCAACTCGACCGTTTCGTCCGCCTATGCAAACGGCTGAACGCACCGCAACGGCCATCGGCTCGCAGGCAGACACTACCGGCACGTCCTCGAGTGACAGGCGGCCCGCCAAGACGAGATCCACGCCATGGCGTGAGGCCTGCGCGACCCAATCCTGAAGTGTCTTAATAGAAACCAGATCCAACAGACTTCCGCTCTCTGCTTTGTCAAATGTGTCAACAAGTACTGTCGACCAACCGTAAAGGTTCGCAGCCTTAAGAACGGCAGGCACGTCGGGACTTCCTGCAGCCTGCCAATCTGCATACGCGACAGGAATAGCTCGAACGTTTACCGGCAGGCTTGCAGCCACGTCGTGGAAAACGCCTGTCCATTCAATGTCACAACACCGAGACAAACCAAACTTGACCGCGTAGGGCAATCGTTTCAGCTCGGGCAGAAAACCTGTTGCACTGGGCGATGTCGTGTCACCATCTTCGCTTCCATTTATATGTTTTCTTCTATCCAGTAGCTCACCGCCAGCGAGAGTCCATAGATGGTGCTCTGGCACTGCCGCTGAGCAGGCTGCTAGCGTTTCAGGCGAGGCCATACCCAAAGAACCGTGCAATGGCTCTTTGACATCGATAATCTCAGCGCCACCTTCAATGGCAGAAGCCACTTCGTCAGCACACCGAACGCTTACAAGAAGTGATGGTCGCCTCACCCGCAACAGCCCTCCGAAGCACCGCTGGACATGCAAGGATCAACAACCGGCTGTCGCTTTGCAACAGCAAGACGTCCATTGATACGACGAAGTGTTTCAACGACGAGTGGTTCCGACCAGCGACCGTCCACAACAAGATAGCCATCCTCCCAGTACGCCCACAGCCCACGACGTCCACTGGCAAGATGACCATATCGTTCAGCAACACGAACAACGAGTGTTCCAACTCGAAAAGCTGCTTCGTCTGAAGCCACTGGTTCTCCAGAGCGATCCAGTGGCTGACTTCCTAGAAAAAAACATTCGACGGCATCAAGCGGAAGCTTTTCGACTGACACCGGGCCAATCCGAACCAGTAATGATGAATCTTTTAAAAAAATCCTCCCCTGTTTTGCGGTGATTGCTAGGTACCCAATGATGCATGCAAGTATTCCTAATCCTGCTGAGCAAAGAACGGCCACCGCTGACAAACCACCTGAAAACCATATTGCAATTCCACACATTGCAATCACTGAAAGAAAGAGAAAAGACGCAATGACAGCGAGCAGCCCAGCCAGTCTCAGGTTGGCTCTCAACCAGTCGTGATTACGTGTTTCCTGATGTGTCATGAAAGAAATTGTGTAGACAGCGAGGATCAGCAACGCCCATCTTTAGGAACGGCAAGTTTTGTTACGATTTTCTTAAATTTATGACAGGCGGACGAATCCGCTTTCAGCACGAAGAGAACACCATGCAGCAGACAACTCCGTCAACGAACACCATTCGGTACAGTTCCAGAATCACGCTTATCGGGATTCTCGCTCTGGTCGCATGCTATGTCGCGTCTGCTTGCCTTGGCATTCCGCAACACGGAAGAGATCTTCTTGTCGCCTCGCATGCTGCTCACGACAACCACGACTCTACAGACCCCTATCATTCTCACACGAATGACGTCGAGCACGCAAATGCTTCTGGCAATCATTTAGAGGAAGACGCCCAACACCACGAAGTGTTACAAGAAGGCATAACACCACCACCAGCGTGGGCTGTGACTCCATTTGTCTTGTTATTGGGTGCGATTGCAGTTCTTCCGTTGATTCCATCACTGGCCCACTGGTGGGAGAAAAATTCCAGCAAACTCCTTATAGCCGGAATCCTCGGTGGCTTCACACTGGCCTACTATCTGTTCATACATGCCGAATCTGTCGAACAACATTTTCCCGCACACTTTGTTGTTGCTCCACCAACAAGTGGACTGTCATGGGCAATCACGGGAACCGTTCTTGCAAATGCACTTTTGGCCGAATATGTGCCTTTTATCACTCTCCTGTTTGCACTCTACGCAATTACTGGTGGTGTCCGGATAGAAGGTGACATGCAAGCGACGCCGACGGCAAACACCATCCTACTGGCTTTGGGTGCTTTGTTGGCGAGCTTTATCGGAACAACCGGTGCAGCGATGCTTCTTGTGCGACCGCTTCTCGAAACGAACCACGAGCGAAAGCGAGTTGTCCACACACTCGTCTTCTTTATTTTTCTCGTCTGTAACTGTGGAGGCTGTCTTCTTCCGATTGGCGACCCACCACTTTTCCTCGGCTACCTTCAAGGGGTGCCCTTCCTCTGGACATTCACTCTCTGGCAAGAGTGGTTGGTTGTGAACGCCACATTGCTGGCAATCTACTGGATCTGGGATCATTTTTTTGCATATCCATCAGAACGACTCGTCGATCGTGTGTATGACAAATCAACTGTTCGGCCACTGCGGGTAACAGGGCTGCCTCTCAACCTGCCGCTGATGGCTGGGGTGATTTTTGCCGTAGCCTTGCTTGATCCATCAAAAGCGATTCCTGGCACGGACTGGCACCCTTGGATATTCCTTCGGGAAATTGTCTTACTGAGCCTTGTTGGATGTTCTCTCTGGTTTGGATCCACAACCATCCGGGTCCAGAATGGCTTTAGCTATTTCGCGATCCTTGAAGTCGCAGCTCTGTTTCTAGGCATCTTTGTCTGCATGCAACCAGCACTTTCGATTCTGAACGAACATGGCGCGAGCCTCGGGATTCGTTCACCAACTGCGTTCTTTTGGACAACCGGTGCACTTTCGAGCGTACTCGACAACGCTCCGACGTACCTTGTGTTTTTCAAGACAGCGCAATCTCTCCCAGCCACAGGTGAACTCGTTGCTGGAGTTGAAGCGGGAAGACTGACAGGCATTAGCCTCGGTGCAGTCTTTCTCGGCGCGATGACGTACATCGGAAACGGGCCAAACTTTATGGTAAAAGCTATCGCGGAAGGCGCTGGCGTACGAATGCCAAGCTTTTTCGGATACCTGCTTTACAGTGGGTGTGTTCTCATACCAGTCTTTCTTCTTGTTGATTACTTTTTCCTTCCCTAACTTTTTTTGCTGTGTGGAATATTTTTTGTGAAGCGTACTCAAACACCAAGTGAATATGAGTTCATTACGACTGAGAGCCAGCTCGCGTCTTTGGTGGAACGACTAGAGCAGCACGACTCCCTCGGCTTCGATACAGAATTTGTCTCCGAACACACCTATAGAAGCCAACTGTGCCTCATCCAGGTTGCTGCGGGTGAAGAACTAGCTGTTATCGACACGCTGAAGGTCCAAGAGTTGGATCCTTTCTGGCGGCTCATGACAGACCCGAAGCGAACAACAGTCGTGCATGCCGGCCGTGAAGAAATGGGATTTATCCTGCATGCGATAGGAGAGCGGCCATCGCATCTCTTTGATGTGCAGGTGGCAGCGGGTCTGGTTGACCACGACTATCCGGCAGGATACGCATCAATCGTGCGTCGTGTCCTTGGACAGCCAACAAATAAAGGCGAGACACGCACTGATTGGCGAAAGAGGCCGCTTACGCCGGCACAGATTGAGTACGCACTTGATGACGTTCGTCATCTTGATGCACTCTGGAAGACACTTGAAGCAAGACTGGAAGAACGGGGCCGTACAGCATGGATGCAAGAAGAGATGCTCAGTTGGATGGACGGAGTGACTGCTTCATTTACCAGGAAACGCTGGCGACGAGTCTCTGGCCTCAACGGCTTAAATAGACGAGAACTTGCAATCGCCCGGGAGTTGTGGCATTGGCGTGACAGTCTTGCTGAGTCACGGGACATGCCACCCAAACGGGTATTGCGTGATGATCTCCTTGTTGAACTTTCCAAGCGAAAGAACACAGACCCTCAGCAGATTTCCGCAGTCCGTGGTATGCAACGCTCAGACTTCCGTCATATTCTTCCACAAATAGCTGATGCAATTGAACGCGGGCTTGCATTACCTGACGACGAACTGCCTGGTGGTGAACGGCATAAAGCGCCACCACCGCAACTGAACGTCCTTGGACAGTTTCTTGCGACTGCCGTGGGGGGTCTTTGTCGCCAACTTGAGATTGCTCCTTCACTTGTTGGCACAGCCAGTGACATGCGTGAACTTCTGGCCTACAAACTTGGCCATGGCAAAGACGACCCACCGCCGGCACTCACTTGTGGCTGGCGGGCAGAGGTTGTTGGAGATCTTATTGACGATCTGCTGGCCGGCCGAGCGTCTCTTCGGATCAGTGACCTTACGTCACGAGACCCCCTCGTTATTGACCGAACGGAGACTCATTCTCCGCCAGAAAATACAGGCACCTGACACTACGCTCCCCTGGGAGCTTCTTCCAGAGCGAAACAACCTAAATTAATACGTGTGTCTGAGAGGACTAGGGAGCAAGACACATAGAAGCCAGTGGGTCGGCAACTTC
>Ga0315315_10002983_pt1 | contig 15495 bp, 10 predicted proteins | sample M140m3416metaG_FD_203699 | JGI IMG/M metagenome (GOLD analysis project Ga0315315, IMG submission 203699) | Ammonia-oxidizing marine archaeal communities from Monterey Bay, California, United States - M1 40m 3416 | ecosystem: Environmental > Aquatic > Marine > Intertidal zone | place: USA...
TTTGGTTTTGTTATACACAAATATAAGAGCTTTATACGAAACTACCAAATTAAATTTAAACTTTTTTCATTTGTTTACTAAATATTTTTTATTATATTTGTATCGAACTTTAAAACACAATAAATGAAATTAGCCCTTTTTGATTTTGATAATACATTATTCAAAACCCCCTATGATGAAGACCCTGACTATATGGATAGACCAGCAAGTCTTTCCATACACAAATGGAAATTCGAACCAATACTTGAAACGATAAAAAGGTTTAAAGAATGTAAAAAAGAAAAAAATACAAAAGTTATTTTACTTACAAATAGAATTGACAGTGTTCACTTACAATTAAAAACTTTATTAGAGGAACACGGTTTGGTGTTTGACGACTACAAGATGATTATTGGTGTTGATGGTAATAGGTCTAAAGGTAAACGAGTAAAAGATTTAATACTAAGTAATAGTGTAGGTTCTGTAGAGTATTGGGAAGATAAAGATAAACATATCGAAGATGTTAAAAATACAATGGATTTTTTTCCAGAAATAGAATTAAAAATAAATAAGGTTGTTATTTAATTCTGTGAATACTACCAGTAGCTCTTTCACCAAAAGGTAAGTCTTTGGTGTTATCTACAATCCAATAATTGTCTACCATAGGTATTAAATCTTTAACCACTCTTCTAACTTTGTCATGGTAATCTATAACCATATCAGTAGGTAAACTACGGTCTCTCTGTAAATTTCTTTCTAAAGCTTTGTCTAAGTCAGTAACAACATGAACTATAGTTACGTTATAACCATTTTCTTTAGCTAAGTTAATTACCTCATTCATGACTTCCCTTTGTCCTCCTCCAGCGTCATAAACTATATTAGGCATCTCATTTCTTTCAGTATCCAAAAAATTTTTTAAAAACCTGATAGTTAAATTTCTAGGGTCGGAAGTTGTGTAGGACATATCCAGAATTTTTTGATACCCCTCATCAGTAGATATGTTTTCTTTCCACTGGTCACCCCATATTTTTTTAGCTAATGTTACTCTATAATTGTCTACATTAAATTGTTTGTAGTTTGGTAAGTCTATAAAATTTTGAGTCACAAAACTTTTACCAGCACCTGGCCCTCCAGCGATAATTACAAAATTACCTTGTGGATTATCAAATCCCACAACCCTAGACTCTATAAGCATTAACTTTTTAATTTTACTAATTTCTTTGAGTAACATACCTATAAATATATTTATTATTAAGAATATTGGATTAAACCTTTTCATGATATTTATAATATGTGTAATAAACATTAGTGAAAAAATTTATATAAATGAACTATATTAGAAGAATTCTTAGGGAGTATACAGAACAACCTTTAAATGAATTAGCTAAAACTAATCGTCTAATACTTTTAGACGTGGATGACACTCTTCTTAAACCGACTGGGGTGTACATATATAGAAATTTGCCTACAGACGGACAGGAAGTAGCTTTAACACCGTATGAGTATGGTTTAGAACACGTCACACCCGAAACTAAAGAGTATTATGATTATAGGGATTTTATGGACCCTGTAAAAACACAACAATCTATAGAACAAGCAGAACCTATAGTGGCTAACCTGTCAGTTATGGATGATTATTTAAAGTTAGGTCACCAGATTGCAATATTAACCGCAAGGTCTAATGAGGATATTGTATTTGACGGTCTAAAAGAATTTTTAATGTATAAAGACAGTAAAGGTAATTTAGTACCGATAGGGGATAGGTTATCTAGGGAAAACGTTTATGCTATTAACGATATTGAAAGAGTTAAGACTCTTGAGTCCCAAACCGACTACGAGAAAAAAGCTGAGGTAGTAGCAAAGTTATTGGAAAAGTACGATGAAATAGTTTTTATAGATGATGATATGAAAAATGTAAAAGCAATGAGATTATTAAAAAGAGATTTACCGGAAGAGCTTGCTAAGAAATTATTTGTAATGCATGCTAAAGAATAATTCTTATTATTATATTTATATTATGTAATAGCTTTTATGCTTTATTAGTATAAAAGTCAATAAACAAAGTAAAGGGTCTTTTTGAACTATTTTTGAAAACCCGTATATTTATTAAGAAATAACAATAGAAAACAAAAAAAATTAACATGGCTGATTTATTAATGAAAATGCCCATACCGTATGAACCTAAAAAGAAGAATAGGTTTATCTTGAGATTTCCCTCATCTTTAGGGATTAACGAGTGGTATGTGGAAAGTACTTCTAGACCAACAGTTAACATTAATTCTGTAGAGATTCCATTTTTAAACACATCTACTTATGTTGCAGGTAGATTTACGTGGAATACAATTAGTGTTACATTTAGAGACCCTATCGGTCCTTCTGCTGCACAAGCGTTGATGGAATGGGTTAGATTACACGCAGAATCAGTAACGGGTAGAATGGGATACGCTGCAGGGTATAAGAAAGACATTGATTTAGAGATGTTAGACCCTACAGGTGTAGTTGTTGAGAAATGGATACTACAAGGAACATTCTTAACTGACGTTAACTTTGATAGTTTAGGGTATAGTGATGACGGTATTGCAACTATATCAGCTACACTAAGACCAGATAGATGTATATTAGTTTACTAATCTAAATTTTTTAAAACTTATAAAACCTGTACTTACCGTATGGGTTTTTTATTTAATGGGGCTTTATTTCTACTTTTTGGGTACGGTTGTTTTTCCCACAAACACGTTAAGTTTTCATCAAAAACTAATAGATAACGGTGTTTACGGTCACGATTCCTCCATTCCCCTTTTCTTCCTTTCACAGGCCCTCTCTGGTGTTTCATAAAAGAACCATCCTCTAATTCAAACCAAAAGTCTTTTTTAGGGGAAGTCAAACCATAATATCCAAAATTAGTAGCTTGATAGATAAATCCTGTGTGTAATGAAGAATCGGCATACGACAGTATTGAACGAACGTTAGTTTGTTTTCTAAGTAGTTTAATACTTTTAGACACAAACCAAGAAAGTAAGTTTTTTTGTGTGGACTCAGGAATTAAACACAGTCTACCCAATTCGTATATATCTTTTTGTTGGTTTCTATTTAAACCGAAACAACCTTTGACTGTTTCTGGTACTGAAGGACTGTGAAAAATACAAACACCAATTAAGGTTTCCTCTTCAAATAACCCAAAATTAAACCCTGACCTAAAACCCCTATTTACTTTTGATAAATAATGGTGAGATTTAAGTATATACTTACTTTGTTCTTTAGTTATATTACGTATAGATAAGTTTTTCTTCATGGAATACTTATAATAAGATTTATAGTAAAATATATAAAAAAAAAATTAGAAAACAATAAAATGGACCCAACTCAACAATATTCAGACCCATCACAGGCAAATATACCGTATGATTTAGTACCCTTACCATCTAAAGGTATGTTTTATAGTAAACCTATAGATAAAGTTAAGGTGACTTATTTAACAGCTGCAGACGAAAACCTATTAAGTTCGCCTAACCTTGCTCAATCAGGAAATTTAATTGATGAACTATTGAGAAGAAAAGTAATTGGTGGTGACATTAAAATAGAAGAAATGTTGGAATGTGATAAACAAGCTGTTTTAATTTTTCTTAGAAATACTTCATTCGGACCAACCTATACTTTTAATCTAACAGACCCAAAAACAAATAAAAACTTTGAGTACGTACACGATTTGAGTAACGTTTCAATGAAAGAGTTTAATTTGATTCCTGACGATAAAGGTGAGTTTGAATACGTCTTACCACTAACACAAAAAAAGGTAAAGTTTAAATTTCTTAATTCACAACAAGAAAAAGAGTTAGAAGCTTTAGATGAGGCTTATAAAGGCACAGTAGCTCCAAAAATAACTAAAAAAATAGAATTATTAGTTCAAGAAATAGAAGGAGAAAGAGATAAAGGAGCTTTAGCTCAAATGATTCAAGGAATGCCAATAAAAGATTCACAGGAATTTAGGAAATATGTAAAAACTAATGAACCTGGGTTAGATTTAAAAATTACCACAATAGCACCGTCAGGAGAGGAGGTAACAACTTATGTTGTCCTTGGTGCTCACTTTTTTCGTCCTTTCTTCGGATTATAGGCAGAGCGTGCTCGACGAAATCTATTATCTTGTAAAATTCGCAAATTTTTCTCATGAAAACCTAATTCGTATGCCTATATACGAACGTAGATATTATTTAGGTAAACTTATTAAAGAATATGAAAAGAAAAGAGAAGAGATAGATAAAGCCAAAAACAATCAACAACGTTAAAAATAAATGACTATCTATTTATATATAAAAGATTAAAATGGCACAAGTACCAACTTACGCACAATACAAAAGAAAGGGAGGTCAAAAAACAGAAAGAGCTTGGAACACCCTTACCGATGAGGCAAAACAATCTGCTTACGACGAAGCGTCTACGTCTACGTCTACTTCTACTTCTAATACTACTTCTAATACTACTTCTACGATGATATTAGATACTGAAGCACTAAAAGTGCAACAGACCATTAAGACACTTATGGATTCTAATATCGATGCTCAAACTAGACAAAATACGTTAACGCAACTCGCTGTAGATATGATAAATAAGGAGGGTGACATTAGGAAAAGAATAGTCCAAGACCTAGGTCAAACCGGTGAGTTACAAAGTAGAAATGTTAAAATTATTGCTCAAGCTGGTGTGGAAGCGGCATTATATGGTGTTTCGATGGAGAAGTTATTAGAAACCGTCTCCACTTTAAGTAAAACAATGGGTACAAATATTGCTTTCGATGACAATGACATTGAAAGAATTGCTATATTTTCTGAAGCTATGAATGTTGGTTTGTATGACGTAACCAAAATGGTCAAACAATTTGAAATGATGGGTATCGGAATTGACGGTGCTATAGACAAAGGAAATGAAATGGCTGAAGTAGCCAGAAATATGGGTGTTAACATGGACGGATTCATGGGAATCATAGCCGACAATCTGGATATGATGAACACCTATAACTTTGCAGATGGAGTTAAAGGTTTTGCTAAAATGGCAGCCCAAGCACAAAGATTGGGGTTAAGTATGTCTACTACAGCCGCTCTTGCTGAAAAAGTCATGGACCCAGAAGGTGCTATAGAATTAGCAGCAAATTTACAAGTTATTGGTGGTGCTGTTGGTGATTTAGCTGACCCATTTAAGTTAATGTACATGGCAACGAACGATGTTGCAGGACTACAGGATGCTCTTGTTAACGTAGGAAAAGACCTTGTTGTGTTTAATAAGGAAACTGGTGAAATGAGTATTCCACCTACCGCTCAAAGGCAAATGAGAGCCTATGCTGAAACCCTCAATATGTCAACCGCAGAGTTTGCCGAAATGGTTAAAATGCAAGGTAAGTTTGAAGCTGTGACTAACCAACTAAATCTTTCAGATTTTTCGAAAGAAATGGAAGAGTCTGGTGTTGGTGAATATATCGCTAGTATTGCTCAGATGGGTAAGGGTGGAAGATACCAAGTACAGGTTGACGGTGAGATGAAAAATGTGGACATGTTATCACCTGATGACATGAAACAACTACAAGAAGACGCAAGATTAGACGCTGATAAAAAAGCTCTGACTGAAAAAGACATAATGTTGGAACAGACTACAGTATTACAGTCGATGAATAGGTCACTTCACGCTATAGCAGCAAAAGGATTTGATATTGGGTTAGACGTATTAGACCCAGCCGGTGCACAAGAAGCTATAGGAAAGAAATTAACTAGAGGGCTCGGTAAACAAGCAGGAGCTGACCTTCCAGGAATTGATAAAGACGGTCTAATACATGAGATGGGTAGTGGTCTTAAAGATATGATATTTATGGGAATGAACGGTGTGTTCATGGGTAATAATAGTACTACCAACCCGATTAATTGGGAAAGTATTGGAGAAACAATTTTTGACGGATTCGAGCTTGGATTTGAAGGGATATTCGGTAAAGGTGGAGATGGACAGGGAGGTGTGATTGATAAGATTTCTAATATGATGAATGAACGGTTCGGTCAAGAAGTTGAGACTGAAAATAGAAATGATTTCATGTTAGGTCAAGGACAAGCTAAAGCTGTCATAACCAGCAAAGGAATGATTATACCTTCACCTAACGACACTGTGATGGGGGTAGACTTAACCGCGGGTGCTACTACTCCGAATATGGGGGCTTTAAACACATCAATGCCAACAAATCAAAGTATAACCTTAAACACAAATAAAATACAAGGGGAAGTAAAGTTGACAATTGACGGTAAAAATTTAGGTAAAATGAGTGGTAGAGAAATAGTAGACGCCATACTTTCAAATCAAACCAACAAAGTTATTCTTACGGATGCTATAGCGTCAACTAATACTATAACAGCTCAGGATGGAAGACAATACGAGAAAGACCCATTGATAGCATAAGACTTTTACCTAATAAAAACATTAGGACATATTTATTAGAAAAGATATTAAATGCCTGGACAACCACAAAATAGCAATAGTAATCCGTTAAGTTTTTCAGGGACAAAAGCCTTACGAGACTTACTCCTAACCAAAAACCTACCTAACCCAGAAGGACTAGGACCATACGGTAATTATACTAATTCTACTTATTCTACAGCTTCTCTAGCCGTCAAAGATGTGGTAGACCAACCAGACGTTACAGAAACCTCAGAATTTTTTGTGGATAAGTTATATCTAGCTAACGCTTATGGTCCAGAGGGGGGATTTGGAAATTTTATAAAAATTTATACTACTAGTCAGGGAGTACCTAAAGTTAATGAAGGGCCATACCCTAATTTTACTGCACCAGAAACAGGGACTGGGTTATTTGGAGAAAACCCGTTTCGTTTAGTTGGTAGGTATTATTCTCCTATTGATATATTATTAGGGGTTTCAGCGGAAGGACTTTTATCACAAACTTTATTACAAGATAGTCCCCTACAACAAGCGGGAGCGATACAACTAAGGTCAGAATTTCAAGAAAGAATAGCACAAGAACTATATCAAGAAACAATAGGTAGATTAAGTTTTGTTGACGCATTACAAGACCCAGTTGACGCTTTGGATATTGTAACAGGGAGACAACCATTAATTGATAGAAACTATAGTATAACACAACCCAAATCAATAGTAGGTAAAGGATTAGACTTTGTTTCTAGAATAACTGGTGTCTATGTTCCTTATTCTTATATCCCTGGAGATTACTTTGAATTAGAACCACCTAGAGGTTTAAGTAAAGCTGGAAAAGTAATTTCAGATATAACAGGCATATTGGGTTCTTTAATAGGTATACCTAGAAGACGACAATCACCTTCACAGAGATTTTTAGAGTTTACTGGTGGTGGAACTAAATCTAAATTATTTAAAGCGATTAGATACAATAAATACGGCCCACAATACGGTGAAGGAGCTCAAGCACAAACAGCTATTGGAGCTGGATTTGGTGAAGCAATTGACTTTATCGGTGGTGGAATTTTAGGGTTTGGTAATAACCCACCAAACTTACCACAATATATTGGTGGACCCAGAAATAGAATTGCGGACATGACTAGTCCACCTGACAACACATTTGCTGGTAAAAATTACGTACCAATATATGGTCCAGACGCAGTAGCTAAAGAGTTTGATTCCAATGACTATAATTTTGGAATGAAAGGTAGAGCTTATACAGACCAAGGTAATATACCAGCTGGTTTTACTTGGTTTACCGATAAAACTCCAGGTGGAGGATTCTTAAACAGTATCCCTTCACTTTTTAATAATAACGCTAACAATAATAGACAAGGACCTCAAGAACCAGGAGCTTCACAAGGTCCAGAAGGTTCCACCGATAATACAACACGGTATCAGGTACCTAATTCTTACGATGATACTAAGTCTACAAATTATTCTTTTAGGGAAGATAGTATCATGGATACGACTCAACAAATTATAGATTCAGTACCTAAAGGAGGAGCAAAACTTAAATCAGTACCTCACGCTATGAATCAAGTTAGTAAAGTATTTAACGATGGTTACAAAGAATTAACTAAAGGTTCTAGAGTACGTAAGTTTGTTAACACAGACCCCACATCAGGTGAGGGTGTTGAAGAAGCTAGAGAATATTGTAGAGTGTGGACTAAAGATATACCATATTACACTTACGATAAACTAGTAAGACATAGAAGTAATATTAGACAAGAAACTTATTCTGTTTTAGACAACCCATTTAATTTAAATATAGCACCACATAGAACTGACGAAACAGGTAAAGGGTCAAGTAATATAGTAAATGGGCAAGTTAAAAAATATATGTTTTCTTTAGAAAATTTAGCTTGGAGAACTAGTAATGAACCAGGATTAACTTGGGACGATTTACCTTCTTGTGAAAAAGGACCAAATGGTGGTAGAATAATGTGGTTCCCACCTTATGATTTATCTGTTAATGAAGCTAGTAGTGCTAATTGGACAGAAAATACTTTTGTTGGTAGACCAGAACCTGTTTATACTTATAACAACACTAACAGAACTGGTTCACTTAACTTTAAAATTGTAGTGGACCACCCAAGTATTTTAAATTTAATAGTTAGAAAAGAATTAGAAAAATTAGGACCTGCCGAAACAGACGCAATTGTTGATTCATTTTTCGCGGGTTGTAAAAAATACGATATTTTTGATTTAGCAAGGAAATGGAAACAATTTTCAGTTAAAGAACTAGAAGAAATCCAAGAAGTAATCAATACCACTTGGAACGAAGAAAGTTATACACAGGTTACAGAAGACCAAATAACTGAAGAAGTAATACAAACAGTAGACGAAGTAGAAGACTTTACACAAAAAGAAATGCCTACATTTTACTTTGACAACGATTACCCCAACCCTAATACTAATAAAACATCAACAGACTTAAGTTTTGTGGATACCGCGACGGGAAGTTGTTCTAAATGTTCTAGATTTGGCCAATACCTTGTAGTGGGAGGAACCTCTTTTCAAAAGCAATTAAATAAAGCACCAACTGAAACAGATAAAAGCAGTTTAAAAAATTTTTTCCAACAAAAAGCATACTCACAATACAATGATGTTTGGCCAGCTTTTGCTTTAAAACTTAAAGGTATGTTAGACGCTGGAAATATCGAAGTCACTGTAACCTTAATTGGTTCTGCAAGTTCTATCGCTACTTCTACCTATAATGAAAACCTTTCTGAAAGAAGAATTTCTTCGGTAATAAATATGTTTAAAGAATATAAATTAGGTGGTAAAAACGCTTTTAAAAAATATATTGATGATGGTGTATTAAAAATAGTACAAGACGCTAAAGGTGAAGAACAATGTAATACAGATACTGGAGGAACTGGTGAAGGTGTTGGTGGTGTAGGTTTAAATGAAACTGGTGTAACTGGAAGTGCAAGTGCAGCTGGTTCAGGTGGGTCAGACGCTGTGTTTTCCGCTAACGCTGCTGGGTGTAGGTATGTTAGAGTAAACCTAGTTAAACCCGACCCCAAACCATACAACAAAACAATAGAGAAAGTAATCCCTGGTGAAGAAATACAAAAAAGAAGACTAGTCCCAAGTCAACAGATAACTCAAATAAAGATTGAAAAAGAAAAAAATACTAGAAGAGAAATAGCTAACAAAGTACTTAGAAAATTAGTTACGGAATGTGATTATTTTGATATGATAAAAGAAGAGAATGAATTTGTTTATGATTCACTTAAACAAAAATTTAAGTTTTTCCATCCAGCTTTTCACGCTATAACACCAGAAGGTTTAAATAGTAGATTAACTTTCCTAAATCAATGTGTTAGACCGGGAGCCACAATGCCTACCAAAGTTGAAGGTGGAGGTTCTACAACCTCTAACGCTGCTAAAAATACAGTTTTTGGAGCACCACCAATATGTGTACTTAGGGTTGGTGATTTTTACCACACAAAAATAGCTATAGACCAAGTTAGTTTTACTTATGACGATAATTTATTAGACCTTAATCCAGAAGGTATAGGTGTTCAACCTATGATAGCTTCAGTTAGTATTACATTTAAATATTTAGGCGGTCAAGGAATAAAAGAACCTGTAAGTAGATTACAAAATGCTTTATCATTTAACTTCTTTGCTAATACTGAATTTTATGATGAAAGAGCTGTAATGACAGTAACAGACAACGACCCAGACGAACAATTGTGGTTACAAAATAACGCAGATTTAATTAAAGACGCTCCACAAGAAGAAATCGCTGAAGACACTGAAAACGAAGATACTTCAGCAAATGACGGTTTAACTATTGGTGATAGAATGACCACAGTTAATAGTTCTTCAGGATTTACTGGAACTATAAATTATAAACAAACATATATAGACTTTAGTAGAGCTTCGTTCGAATACATTCAGAAAACTAATACTGCTTTAACTGAATTTGCAAAAACTAACAACTATATTTCTGTACCATTATTATTAAATGAAAAAGAGTGGGATACGGGCGTGGTTTATAGTTGGAATAGTAGTGTTAATGATTTTGATGAATTGGATGGTACTTTAATAGGTATACCACTTAATTGGGAAAATAGAGTTACAGGTTTGGCTGTAGACTATAAAAGTAAAATAGACAATGGGACCACTACCATACAAACAATGCTTAACCCAACACTAGACGCTAACCAAAAAAGTAATTTAGTGACCTTCTTAAAAAATAAAACAGATGAAGCAGAAATAAATTTATTAACTGAGTTAAGTACTTTATACGCTGAATTAAAAAATGCACACTTAGAATATATTAGAACATTAAATCCATTAAATGTTATAAATAGAGCTGGGGATGGTTATGGTGAAAACGGTTTGTGGACATCATTAAAATTAAGTGGTGATACTGATGTAGATAGAACATCCAGTCCACCCCAACAACCTACCATCGCTATAGATACGTTGGATGAACTAGGGTGGGACACATCTTACATTAATAATTTAAATGTAGCATATAGTGACCTAATGAATGGTTTGGGTGATATAGAAATACCTAAAGGAAATAATAAGATAGACCCAGGTCAAGCAGGACTAACTAATTCTGGGAATTATAGTCGTGTTGGTAACGATGCACAAATTGAATGTAAAGACCCAGCCGCGGAAGTTACAAAAATTAAAGATATGGGAGCTTTTGACGAATATATTTTATTTGGAAAAGAAATATTTGATAAAAAAGTAGTTAAGGCTGAAACAAGCAACTCCGCAATAAGAGATTTAAGGAAAGAAAGTTTACCTTATGAAAACGGTACGGGAAAATTCTTTGAAGATATGAATACAGCTTTAGATTTAAATAGTAATGTGCCTATAGATGTCACAAACTTAGCATTTTTTAGTAACGAATTTATTGATGTTATGAATGGTGGTATGGGAATAAACGAAAACTATTACCTAAGACAATTATTAACTATACAAGAACACATTGTTGACGAATTTTGTCCTAGAGGTAAAAGTACATTATCTGAAGGTCTATACCTCATTGGAATTTCTCCTTTTGATAAAGGTAACAGAGTTGACTTGAAAGATAAGAAAAAAAGAGTTGTGAATTACGAAAAAGTAGAAGACCCAACCATAGAAGAAAGACTTCAAGTATACCATAGTGGTAGAAACATAGAGGACCCTACATTTAATTTAAAGTTTAATTAAGATGGCACAATATTATAACAGATATACAGATTTTAACATTAATGGTGAAAACCTAACAGTACCTAACATTAAGTTACCACCTAAACCTTCGGACAAAAAGGTTATGTATAAAGTAAATCAATCCAGATTAGATAAAATTAGTCAACAATATTATGGTACACCTTATTTTGGGTGGTTAATTTTACAAGCAAATCCATATGTTGGTGGGCTAGAATGGAATATTAACGATGGACAAATCTTGATTGTTCCTTATCCTTTAGTAGCTTCTTTACAAAGTTATAAACAAGCTGTTGACGAATATTTCTTTTTTTATGGTAAAGATGTTCCTATGAGAACCTATAGTGTACCAAATATAGGTAATACACCAATTACACAAGTAACATCCACATCTACAAATACTTCGTCTAACGGCAACAATAATGTAAGCAATACCACTAATGGGGGTACTTCTTACTAAAAAATAAAAATTATGGCCGACGAAATTACAAATGGAGATAATGTCTTAGTCGAATTCGCGGAGAATAACGTACTACTTGTAGACCCTAATAAAGTTTTCGAAAAAGGGAGACCTCAGGATAGATTAGTTAATCACGAAAATTTATCTATATATGCTAATTTACAAGCTAGAGTAGTACCTAGAAGTAAATTAATTAGCGGTGCCGGTGTAGAGAATGAAACACCACAGTCTTTTGTTGATGTCTTTGAAGGTGAAATAAATTTTCTTAAACCAAGTGGTAAAGACTATTTTACTACTGATTGGACAGACACTCAAACAGGAAAAGGATTTAGGACACCAAACGGACCACTTAATCAAAAAAGTTTTATTAATACGATAGACGCTAACGGTAATTCACTATTAAGAGAAAAAATCACAAATAAAACAGATAACGAATCTTTTGGTATTGAAAATATTTCCGTAACCATAAACAAAGCTTTTACACCAATAGTAAATATAACTTTTGTAGATGTTAGGGGCCAAACTTTATTTGAACAAGGAGCTAATTCTCCATACGCTGCATTTTTTCAACTACCCTACCCATTATTCAAATTAACACTTAAAGGGTATTACGGAAAGGCAGTTCAGTATCAACTAATGATGGAAAAATTTAACGCTTCTTTTGATGGGGGTAGTGGAAATTACACAGTAACTTGTTCATTCAAAGGGAGGGTAGTAGCTTTATTAGCTGATTTAACATTACAAGAATTAAGAATAGCTCCTTATATGTTTACTAGACAGTATACAGTAAGTGACCGTCAAAATAATAATAAAAAACAAAAATTTATAACAAGTAAAGGAAGAGAAACATTAACAAATGTTTACGAAAATTATAAATCACTAGGGTTAGTCACAGCTTCCTTACCAGATATAACAATTGATGAATTAGTAGCTAAAGTAACAAATCTAGAAACTGATTTACAAAAAGCTTTAGAGTCATATAATTTAAAACAATTAGACCATATAGAAGAATATGATAGAGTTAGTGACCGATACCGTAAATCTATTTTAGCTAATGGTGGATGGAGAGCAACTTATTGCAATACAGATATAACGTCACCACAAGGTCCAGTAACCGACTCTAGAGGAATCACATATTACAGACTAAGAGAAACATATAGAGACGGAGCACAAAAAGAAAAAGATGCTGTTAAAAAATTAGAAGACACAATAAAAAAATTTAATAAACAATTAAATGAAAATACTACATTTGGTAGTATAGGGCCTCAAAAAATTCCAGTAAATATAACTGTACAAGATATTAATATATCACCAGCGTTACCTCTTTCATTAATAAATGAAGGTAAAATTGACCCTAAAAATAAAGATAAATGGTTTGTTTTTTCTGGTGGACCAAACTTGTTTGAAGAAAAAATAGGTAAAATAATATCTTCTTTTGACACTAAAAGAAATATTATTGAAAAAAACTTAACTGATGTTGTAAATGGTTTGGTGATTGATATTTTAGGTTTTAAACCTAGTGTTAGAAATATATTTGCTATTTTAGTAGCACACGCAGATACTTTTTTACGTTTAATGGATGAAACACATCGTGATTCTTTTAGTGTAAGAAATGACCCACGTAGGTTAAACGCGGTCAAAGGACCAGGCCAATCCAGTACCAATACAGAATTACCAGAAGATAATTTTATCTATCCTTGGCCACATTACTTTATCACAAAAGAAGAAAATGGAACAACTTCATATGTTAGTACTTATCCAGGAGCTATAGGAGCTCTTGCTCAAACCAAAGCTTTTGACGCTCTTTTATGGCCAGAGGTTTCATTTGTTGAAGAATTTTTTAAGGGTCAAGCTTTAATTAAAGGAGACAGTAAACCTGATTTTTTTACAGATAACGTAGGGGAACCTTGGTTACCAGTAACTTCTTTTTTCATAGATGAACAAACAGTATATACTAATAAAAGTAAAGTTCCATTTTTATACGAAATGTGGGATAGGGGTACTATTTTTACTAATTTTTCTGGGTTAGCTACTAGATTAGAATTTAAAAATGCAAGAACAACCTATAAATCTTTTGGTAATTTAGAATCAGCTAACCTTACCGATATTTTAGTCGGTGACTTTTCACTAAGTGAACAACTTAAAAACCAAAACTACACAGCAAACTCATTTAGAGAATTTTTACAAGCCATATCTCCATTAAATAATTACCAATTATTAGTTAGGGACGAGTACAGTACAAAATATATTAGAACTAAAATTAACGATAGTAGGTTTGCTATAATGAGTAAAGTTAAATTTAACGGTTTAAATTATCAGTTAAGTGAAATTAATGTGGATGATTCTGTTGGATTTTTAAAAGAAGCTTTAATACAACCTGCCATCCCTAATATAATAGAGACTTATCCTTTTTCACATTTTGATGGTAATCCTAACAATAGTTGGGTTTCTAGTAACTTAGCGGGAGGACAAAATATTGCGTCATATGAGAATTTAAACCACATTGCTGATGGCGTGACATACCTACCAAACCAACAAACATATTCTTCAGATATACCCAACCAAACACTATCAGGAATTATACCTAACATACAATTTTATACTGATGGTAATTGGTCATATAGAACACTAACACAACAGATTAGTGTTAAACTACTGAGAGCGGGTGACTTACAAAACCAAGCACTTAGTTGGAAAACATATTTTGAAAACATAACAAATACCTACCCTAAAAACAGTAACTTTTTATTAACCGAAGGTGAAATTAACTATGGTGATAACTACAGTGGTAATACATACAATAAACAAATAACTTCACTATTAAACACACCTTATTTTACAAATGCTTTTGTACAAGGAATAAAAAATCAAATAACCTTAGACACTAATAATGTTGGTGATGAGCATGTTTATAAAGCAGCAGCTTATTTATTTTTAAATTCGTTACCACTCCCCACCCTCAGAGAGAAAAGTTTAAAAGTAGAACAAGATTATGTTAACGTATATGGGGATTATTTAGGTAAAATATTAAACCAAGTTTCTGCGGTCCATAGTTTACCGTACGCGTGGATATTAAAATATGGAAGTATATGGCATCGTTATAAAGAAAACATAGAAAACGGTACCGATTTTTTATCATCAGCTTGGGAAAATTTTGATTCTGCTGAGTATTTTAATAATTCTAATGGTACAAATCACATTTATAATTTAAATATTGGGGTAAGTGCAACAACTACAGGTACCACTATAGTACCTATTGATTTTGCTGCACAATATAATAATGGTCAAAATCAAAACACAATTAATTTAGGGTTCTACCCAGAATTAAATAATTACATTTATTACTTTATGACTGGTGAGGAACTATTATATAATAGTTTAAACATAACAGGTACCGACATATCTTCTAG
>Ga0315315_10002986_pt1 | contig 15487 bp, 18 predicted proteins | sample M140m3416metaG_FD_203699 | JGI IMG/M metagenome (GOLD analysis project Ga0315315, IMG submission 203699) | Ammonia-oxidizing marine archaeal communities from Monterey Bay, California, United States - M1 40m 3416 | ecosystem: Environmental > Aquatic > Marine > Intertidal zone | place: USA...
CACCGTGAAGGAATGTTCCGAGACGGATGTTCTGCGGGTTGCTACAACCACTCCCTGTATGAGTTTGAGGTCGCCACGGGTGAGACTTTTCGAGTGGAGCAGAGATGAAGTGGGTTGAAGCGGATTTCAAGGGACGCACGGTCTGGGCTGCGGTTCACGACGCCGGCAATCTTCAGATTGAGGGAGGACGAGTCCCGATTCGGTACTCGGACAAGCCTGGAGCCAAGGTCTACCGTGCTGGTCAGGCGAACATCACCCGCAAGAATGAGCCCCCTGTCGATCTGGATGATGGTGTCTCAGCCGATGCGAACCCATCCAAGAGCAAGCGGAAGGGAGCCAGTGGTTTCGGATCTGCTGGAAAGCGAACTCAGGCTCAGGCTGCTGCGGCCTTAGAGTCAGCAGCGAGACTGCTGCAGAGCTTTGACCCGCGGTCAGCAGTGTGCTTCACCGATGGTGCGTGCAAGGGGAACCCAGGGCCTGCAGGCTCAGGCGCTGTTGTGAAGCTGCCCGATGGTCAGGTCCTCGAGCGCTCGTCAGCGCTGGGTGTTGCGACCAACAATGTCGGTGAGCTCAGCGCGATCGGACTCGCGCTGGATCTGCTGGATGAGGCTTCATTTGCTGAGACACAGAAGGCTGAGATCTGCACAGACTCCAAGTATGTGTTTGGACTGCTTGAGCTGGGCTGGAAGGCCAAGAGCAATCAAGAGCTTGTCGCGACGCTCCGGGACCGCATTGCAGGACGTAAGGTGCAGCTGCACTGGGTCGCAGGACACGTCGGCATCACTGAGAATGAGCGCGCTGACGCCCTCGCGAACGAGGGTGTCGAGAAGAGCATGCGGCTGTAGGTCTGCTCAGCGGCTGCCGAAGATGGCTTCGCAGTCTTCGAGAACTTGTGCCGGGTGCGTACCGAATGAGCTGACGTCGTAGTGCAAGAGCTGGTTGCCATCGGCATCGAGCAGCACTGTGATTCGATCGGGAAACCACGAGCTTGTGCTGTCTGCCGCATCAAAGTGCACGGCGAGTGTCTTGTCTGTGTCTTGCCACAGTTCGTACTGAAAGCCCTCTTCTTCTGCCCAACTCTGGAGGCCCGAGACCTCATCAAAGCTCACGCCGACAATCTGAACACCAAGCTCGCTGAACTGGTCGTAGAGGTCGCGGTACCCGCAACCCTCGATCGTTCAACCATAGCTCCCGGCCAGCGGGTAGAACCAGATGACTGTGGGGCCATCCGTGAGTGCGGTGGCGTCACGTGCGCTGCCGTCTCGGTTGGTCGCTGAGAAGTCGATGATCGGCAGGCGAGGGTCAACCACTGTGCCATTGACGCCTGGTGGAATGACGATGCCGTCAGCATCGGCGTCAGCGTCGGCGTCAGCATCAGCGTCGGCGTCAGCATCAGCGTCGGCGTCGGCGTCAGCATCAGCGTCAGCATCAGCGTCGGCGTCAGCATCTGCGTCAGCATCAGCGTCGGCATCGGCGTCAGCGTCGGCGTCGGCGTCGGCGTCCGCGTCCGCGTCAGGGGTGGAGAGCTCAGAAGTACCGGTGTCGCCCTTCTCAGAGCATGCGGTCACGAGCAGTCCGCCCAGAAGCATTAGAGACAGTCTCAGTGTGGACATGGCGTCCTCCTTGATGGCCTACTCTAACCTGACCTTGAGTCACTGTCTCTGCTGAGTGAGTGGTGCTCAGGTCTGGCTTTTTTGTACCCGAGTCGTGGCGGCCGCTCACAGTTTGCTGGCATCGGCTATACCCTAGGTTTGAATCCTGTTTGGAGCCATCCGTGAATCAAAACGAACCTCTTCTTCTTGATTTAAATCCGCCGCCATACCGTGAACTCACGGTGGCCGCCGTGCTCTTTGGTGTGCTGATCGGTGCCGTGATGACGGCAGCATTTACCTATGTGGCCCTCAAGCTTGGCTTCACGCTCAGTGGCTCAACGGTCGCGGCGATTCTTGGATTTGCTGTGCTCAGAGGTGTGCTCCGCAAGGGCTCTATTGTTGAGAACAACATCAACCAGACGGTGGCCTCAGGTGTGAACACCGCCTCCGCAGGTGTGGCCTTCACCCTGCCGGCCCTCTACATCATGGGGGAGGACTTCTCTGTTGCCTCGGTCATGCTTGCGGCGGTAGCGGGTTCATTCCTGGGGATGGTGGTCATCATTCCCCTGCGCAAGCAGATGATTGAATTTGAGCGCCTCAGGTTCCCCAGTGGAATTGCTGTTGCCAGTCTGCTGAAGTCACCCGGTGCAGGTGCACGCCAGGCAAAGCTGCTCCTCGGTGGCTTTGCCGTCAGCGCCGCCATTCACCTGGCGACAGGCACGGGTCTGATGTCTGAGGAGCTCAACTTCGGTGCGTGGCTCGGTCTTCCATCCTGGGTCTCCCTCTCAGTCGCCATCAGCTTTGCCAGTCTGGGTGCGGGCCTGCTCTCAGGTCGGGGCGGACTGCCCTTTGTCTTTGGGGGCATGCTTGCCTGGTGGCTCATCGCTCCGGTCGCGGTCATCGCTGGCTTGGTGCCTGCGGTCACTGAGCTTCAAGGGGTGCTCGCGGGTTCTGAGTACGACGACTGGGTGACCTGGGAGGTGCTGTATGGCCAGATGCTCAGACCCCTGGGCATCGGGATTCTTATTGGCGGTGCACTCAGCGGTGTCGTCGCGAGCTTTCCAGCGCTCAAGAGTGCAATTTCGAGTCTCTCAAAGGCCTCAAAGACCGGGAGCGGTGGCTCGGATGAGCTCCCAGTACAGGTGCTCTCTGTGGGCATCGTTGTCTCGTTCTTGGTGCTGTTTGGTGCGGCATTCATGGCCGATCCAAGCCTGGGGCTTGGTCGACATCTGCTGATTGCTGTGGTCGGTACGGTCTGGCTCGCGCTCGCCGGACTCATTGTGGCTCAGGCGACAGGAATGACCGATATCTCTCCGATGTCTGGCATGTCGCTCATCGGTGTGACACTCATGTTCTTCTTGTCCGGCGGCAATGTGGTCCCAGCCATCGTCTTGGGCGTCGCCGTCTGCATCGGCATCGGTCAGTGTGCAGACATGATGGGCGACCTCAAGAGCGGTCACTTGATCGGCGCCAAGCCAAAGAAGCAGCAACTCGCACAGCTCTTAGTGTGCTGGGTCGGTGTGCCGGTGGCTGTCGGCACCATTGTGCTGCTTTGGGGAGACGGCGGCGGCTTCGGCCCTGGCAACACGGAGCTCTCGGCCCCTCAGGGGACTGCGCTCGCCGCCATCATGCAGAGCCTCCAGGCGGGTGCTGCACCCCTCGATAAGTATGTCGCCGGCGGCGCCATTGGTCTCGGGCTGGGTCTACATCCGGTCGGCGGCCTGGGCGTACTGATTGGGCTCGCCATGTACCTGCCCTTCAACATCACGGTCACCTACGGGCTCGGCTGTGCAGCCAACCTCTGGCTCGTCCGCAGCAAGGGGGAGCGCTGGATAGGCGACTCACTGGTACCCATTGCTGCGGGCTTCATCATCGGAGAGGCGCTCACCAGTCTGGGTGTCGTGCTCTACCAGCTGGCTGTGGGCTGAGGACGAACCATGAACAAGACCATCGGACTCATTCTCCTGACCATCGGCATCGGCCTCACCGCAGGCTTTGGTGCCATACTCTCTCCTGACTTTCGCGCAGCAACAGTGCTGCAGGCAGAGGCGTCTTTCTCTGACGCGGATGTGGATCGACTGCACACGGTGTACTGCGATGCGCGGAGCAGCTACAAGCTCCAGGACACAGAGGGCTGTGGTGACACCGTGTTGGTCGAGCACGCCGATGAGCAGTCGATGTCTAAACGTCGACAGGCTGAATTGGCGGCCCTCGCGGAGAGTACAGAGGTCCTGATTTTACAGGTCTCGCAGGCTCGAATCTTCTACCGGCTGGCCCTCAAGAAGAGCCTGGCCAGGTGGACGATCCGCGAGGCTTCAGGTACCCAGGGCCCGGCTGAGCGCCTCAGTGGCTGGTTGTCTGCCGGTGGAGCAGGTTTTGGTCTGGGGCTTTTACTTCTCGTGGTCGGCGCCGTGATGTGCCGGCGTGCACCAGGCCTCGAAGCTGCGGACCTGGAGTCTGGAGAGGATGGCCCCGTAGACTTTGGTGTTCTCCTCTCTGAGGTGGCTGAGGCCATAGGCTCGCTGCACGCCGATATGGTGGCACAGCCCGCACCCACAGTCGATGATCTCGAGGGCTTCTTTAAGCTGAGGCTAGAGGAGGTCCAGAAGGACGCCATGGCGCGTCTGTGTGCTTCAGGGCCGCGGGTGACGGCACGCCACGGGCTCGAGGGGATGGCGGCGCTGTTCTCTCCGCTGAGTGCAGCGGAGCGCAAGCTGAATAGAGCGTGGGCAGCCATGGTCGACAGGCACTGGCCCGAGGCGCTCGCGAGCGTCGGTGGTGCTTCGGCCGATCTGCGTGCGACTCAGGCAGCCCTCGAGGAGTTGTCTGCCTGAGGTCTACTCGAGGCTGTCGATCCAGCTGCGGACCTGACCCACACGGTAGCCGCTTAAGACGCCGCTCGGTGGCATCTGATCGCCCTGAATGTCGGGGGCGCCTTCCATCTTCTTGATGAGGTAGCTGTTGGCCGCATCACCGGGCCGAATCAGCTTCTCGTTGGCGACGATGATTGACTCCATGTCGAGCCACTCGTCCTCTGTCTGTGCATCATGAATACGCAGATATCCAGCCCCTGAGCCATGGCAGGCATCAAAGCCACACGAGGGGACCAAGACCTCGGTGAGCATCTCGTCGAAGTTCAGCGGTGGACCCGTGTATTCGTCTGCTACATCGGGATCGACCGCGGACCCGGAGTCGCTCTTGTCTTCCGCACAGCTGCTGAGTGTTGCTACGAGAGCAAGAGCGATGAGGGTTCGGATTGTCTGTGTCTGGGGTCTCTGCACGGTGACTCCTGGTGCTGTCTGAGGTGTAGCGTGACAAAGGATAGAGCCCAAGAAAAACCGACTCAGGTGCGTCCGGTGAGCTTCCATCGTCCCAGGTTGACCACAAACTCAGCGATGGTCTGGAGGCGGACCTTGCTCTTTCCCGCTCTCCTGGGCCGCATGGTCACAGAGTGGTTCACAACCCTCAAGCCGAGTGCTTCGGCTTTGATGATCACCTCCGCGTCAATAAACCAGTCATCCCGTCGTGGCTGAATGGCCTCGAAGGCGGCTCTACTCATGAGCTTTGGGCAGCCGTTGACGTCTCGGTCTCCGATGCCGAGCAGGCGAACAGCTGCTGCGTAGGTGGTGGTGACGATCTGACGGTTCAGACCGTCCTGGCGCTCCGTGCGCTCTACCTTTGCCAGGTCAGCCCCGGCTTGAATGGCCTCAAACAGCGGCCTGAGTGCCGATGCACAGACCTGGCCGTCTCCCCAGCACCATCCGATCACATCGGGGGTTCCATGAAGTTCCAGGTGTGCGAGTCCCGCCAAGATGCCACCGCCGTATCCAGCATTCTCTCGAAGGTGGATGCACTCAATTTGTCCAGGGATAGAGAGGCTGTCGATCTCCTGGCCCGTGGCATCGGTGCTTCCGTTGTTGACCAGCGCCAAGGTGTAGTCGATGTCTGCTACCTCGAGTGCTGCATGGATAGACGCCACCACCTCAGTGATCGACTCCGCCTCGTTGTACAGGGGGATGGCGAGACCAAGTCGCATCTCAGGAGAGGACCTGCTGGCGGAGGTTCTCGATGGTGCCCCAGCGTGTTCGGACACAGCTTGGAAACGGCTCATCGTTCTTGATGAATTCTGTCAGCCATGCGCGGGTGACGGGATCGGATGGATAGCCAGAGCCCACGGCACCGAGTGCATTGATGGCTGCATCGCGATGGACCTTAGCGAAGATGCTCGCAGCGCCACAGATTGGGTAGTTGCCGTCGGCCTTGGGCTCGATGGTGAAGCTTGGGACTGGGCATCCGGCCTCGAGGAGTCTGCGGGTGAGGCGTGCCTGAAATGCGGGGATTCCTCGAGGGTTGCACGGTGCATCGATGATCACGTGATCCGGTCTGCTCTCGATGATCAGCGATAAGAATGCATCTTCCTCGAGCGTGTTGATGTTTCCAGCATCGATCTCCGCTGGTGTGATCTCTCGCAGGCTCGCTGTTCCCAGAGGAATGAGCGCCTCGCGAATCGCCACCCGCTTCTTATGGGTCAGGCGCTTAGAGTCATCGGCGCCGGCTCGTCGCAGCGTCTCAGTGTCCTCGTCGAGCGCGAGGAATCCACCGACGACCAGTGGGCCGAGGACGCAGCCACGTCCAGCTTCATCGAGTCCGAGTGTCTTCATGGCGGGCTTGTAGCCGAGCGGCGGCTGCTGGGCGAGTTCGACTGCACCGCCGAGGCATCTCGAGTCAAAAACAGATCGATAAGTATCGTTACATGACAGGCGCTTGGTCCCCCGATCGGATAAGTCACGGTACCCAATCTGAGACCCGCGCATCAGGGTTGGGGAAGGTCGGCGTTATTCGCCGACTATCACCGCTGTTCCGCGCGGGAGAGATCAGATTTCTGGAGGAAGCCTCATGGGCATCCATACCATTCGAAAGGGTCTTGACCTCCCCATCACCGGGGCCCCAAAGCAGGAGGTCCACGATGGGCCGTCTGTGGGTCGTGTCGCGTTGATGGCCGCCGACTATCCGTACATGAAGCCGAAAATGCTTGTACAGGAAGGCGATCAGGTCAAGATTGGTCAACCACTCTTTGATGATCGCAAGGCAGATGCTGTGCGGTTCACATCGCCAGCGGCTGGGACAGTTGCTGCAGTCAACCGAGGCGCCAAGCGTGCGCTCGTGTCGGTTGTGATCGATGTGAACGAGTCCGGTAGCGCCGACGATCACCACAGCTTCGATAGCTACAATGCTGATGCAGAGCTGGATGGAGAGAGCGTTCGTGCGCTGCTCTTTGAGTCTGGCTTGTGGACGGCGCTTCGTGCCCGCCCACACGAGCGTGTGCCGTCTTCAGATGAGCAGTGCGCGAGCATCTTCGTGACCGCCATCGACACCCGTCCGCTCTCGGGCGATCCGGTCTTGGCGCTCGCAGGAAAGGAAGACGACTTCGCTGCAGGGCTCGGGGTCCTCGGACACCTGACCGAAGGCAAGGTCTATCTCTGCAAGAAGCCGGGCGCGGACCTCAAGACAGGATCGGCAAAGATCGAAGTGGCTGAGTTCGAGGGCAAGCACCCTGCTGGACTCGTCGGCACTCACATTCACGCGCTCGATCCAGTCAGTCGAACCAAGACGGTCTGGCACATCGGTGCTCAGGACGTTGCTGCCATCGGGCACCTGTTTCGGACAGGAACCCTGGATGTCAGCCGTGTGGTTGCTCTGGGCGGACCGCTCGTCACAAACCCGCGCCTCGTTCGGGCACGCATCGGTGCCTGCACTGGAATGCTGACCGAGGGTGAGGTCGGCGAAGGAGAGGCCCGCGTGGTCGCTGGGTCTGTTCTGTGTGGCCGAACGGCCTCGACAGAAGAGGACAGCTTCCTGGGTCGGTATCACGATCAGGTCAGCGTCTTGGCTGAGTACCGAGAGCGAGAGTTCTTGGGCTGGCTGCGCCCCGGAGGAGACATCTTCTCCACGACAAGGGCATTCTTGGGTGGGTTCTTCCCCTCCAAGACCTACGACTTCAACACCACGACCAACGGCTCACATCGGGCCATGGTTCCCATCGGTATGTTTGAGGGTGTGATGCCCCTCGACATTATGCCCACCTTCTTGCTGCGCTCGCTCGTCGTCGACGATGTCGGACGTGCTGAGGAGTTGGGTGCCCTCGAGTTGGCTGAAGAAGACCTCTCGCTCTGCTCATTCGTGAGTCCGGGCAAGGAAGACTTCGGCGTGGCATTACGCCGCAACCTCACCGACATCTGGAAGGAAGGCTGATGAAAGCGCTCCGGAAGTTACTCGACAGCCAGGCTCATCTCTTTGAGAAGGGCGGCAAGTTCGAAAAGTTTGAGGCGCTCTACGAAGCGCCCGATACCCTGCTGTACACGCCGGGTCATGTCACCAAGGGCAATGTGCATGTCCGTGACGGACTCGACCTCAAGCGCATGATGATCATGGTTGTAGTGGCCCTGGTCCCGTGTGTCTTCATGGCCATGTACAACACTGGATTCCAGGCCAACCTCGCCATCTCGCAGGGCGCTCAGCCTCTCGATGCATGGCAGATGGATGTCCTCTTGCTGCTCATGGGTGGTGCAGACGCTGCATTCAATGAAACCAGCATGCTCGCGAACCTCGTGCACGGCGCGGTGTGGTTTGTGCCGGTCTTCGCCGTCACAGGCATCGTCGGTGGTCACATTGAGATGATCTTCGCCATCGTCCGCAAGCATGAGATCAACGAGGGCTTCCTCGTCACCATGTTCTTGTTTCCGCTGGTGGTGCCGCCGACCATCCCACTGTGGCAGGTCGGCCTGGGTATTGCCTTCGCGGTTGTGCTCGCCAAAGAGGCCTTTGGTGGTACTGGCATGAACGTGCTGAATGTGGCCCTGATGGGCCGTGCATTCCTGTTCTTCGCCTACCCGGCAGACATCTCTGGTGATCAGCCTTGGTACGCAGTGGACGGACTCGCTTCAGGAATCGGAAGCATCGACGGACTGTCTGGTGCGACCTACCTCGCGGGTGCAGCAGCCGGCACACTGGACTGGGCGAGCCCGGCTCTGGTGGCTGGCGGCACAGCATGGCTGGATGCCTTCTATGGCTTCATCCCTGGCTCAATGGGCGAGACCTCAGCCTTGGCATGTCTCATCGGTGCGGTCGTCCTCATCGGAACAGGCATCGGCTCTTGGCGGACCATGCTCGGTGTCACAGTGGGCACGGTGGCCATGGTGATGCTGCTGAACGGCATCGGATCGGAGACCAATCCGGCCTTTGCGATGCCCGTGTGGTGGCACCTTGTCGTCGGCGGCTGGGCATTCGGAATGGTCTTCATGGCCACCGATCCTGTGACCTCGGCCTTCACCAACAAGGGCAAGCTCATCTACGGGTTTGGAATTGGCATCATGGTCGTCTTGGTCCGGGTCATCAACCCGGCCTACCCAGAGGGCATGATGCTGGCGATCTTGTTCATGAACATGTTCGCTCCCTTCATCGACCACTTCTTTGTTCAGGCAAACATCAAGCGGAGGGTCGCTCGAAATGCGTAGTACAAAGTACATCATCGGATTTGCAGCGATAGTCTGTCTTGTCTGCTCGGTTGTTGTGTCCGGCGCGGCGGTTTCTCTCAAGGAACGCCAGACCATCAACGCGCAGCTCGACCAGAAGAAGAAGGTGCTCGGCGTCGTCAACCTGTACACGGCTGGCGAGTCCATCACACCAGACGAGATCAACTCGCGCTTTGCCGAGAACATGGAGACCAAGCTGGTCGACCTCGACAGCGGCAAGTACGTGGATGCCTCGGCCGAGGAGCTCGCCGCCTTTGATCAGACCAAGGCTCGACAGGACGTAGAGCGGAGCAAGGCGGTTGATTCAAATGCCGCTGGAGTCGCTCGGGTACCGAACCAGGCCCTCATCTTCCTCCAGAAGAAAGACGGACAGGTCGACAAGCTCGTGCTGCCGATAGAGGGCAAGGGCCTCTGGTCCACGCTCTATGGCTACATTGCGCTCGAGTCAGACACCAACACGATTGCAGGCATCACCTTCTACAAGCACGGTGAGACCCCTGGACTTGGTGGTGAGGTCGACAACCCCAGCTGGCAGGCGCTGTGGTCCGGTCGCAAGGCCTTCGAGGAGAAGGGCGGCAAGTGGACACCAAAGATCGGCGTCAAGAAGGGTGCGGCAGGCTCTGTGTCGGCGGACCCATACAATGTTGATGGTCTCTCCGGTGCCACCATCACCAGCCGAGGCGTGGGCAGCCTGCTCCGCTTCTGGCTCGATGATCAGCGCTTTGGAAACTATCTCGGTAACTTCCGGAACAAGTCACTCAAGGGAGGGCAGGGCTGATGGCTAAGACTAAAGAAGTCGTCCTCGACCCGTTGTTCAACAACAACCCCATTGCGGTTCAGGTGCTCGGCATCTGCTCAGCACTGGCCGTCACCACCAAGCTCGAGACATCCATCGTGATGTCCCTTGCTGTTATCGCTGTGATGATGGGGTCGAACGTAACGGTCGCGCTCATCCGGAAGTTCATTCCGCCGAGCATTCGTATCATCGTGCAGCTGACCATCATCGCGTCGCTGGTGATTGTCACGGACCAGATCCTGAAGGCGTTTGTCTATGACATCTCCAAGCAGCTCTCGGTCTTTGTTGGTCTGATCATCACCAACTGCATTGTCATGGGTCGCGCTGAGGCCTTCGCGATGCAGAACACTGGAAAGGCATCCGTCGCCGACGCGATCGGTAATGGCTTCGGCTACTCCATCGTGTTGCTGGTGGTCGGCTTCTTCCGAGAGCTCTTGGGCTCTGGGAAGCTTCTCGGGTTCTCCGTCTTTCCCTTGGTCAACGAGGGTGGATGGTATCAGCCGAATGGATTGATGGTGCTCGCTCCGGGTGCCTTCTTCCTCATCGGTATCTTCATCTGGATCCTGCGCTGGCGTAAGCCAGAGCTGGTCACAGCAGACTAAAGGAGGCGAACGTGGAAGAACTTCTCAATCTGTTCGTCAAAGCTGTCTTTGTCGAGAACATGGCCCTGGCCTTCTTCTTGGGTATGTGCTCCTTCCTGGCGGTGTCCAAGAAGGTCGAGACTGCCATGGGGCTGGGTACTGCGGTCGTCTTCGTCCTGACGGTGACGACTCCGCTCAACAACATCATCTACAAGGCCTTCCTTCAAGAAGGCGCGATGGCGTGGATTCACCCATCGCTTGAGACGGTCAACCTCGACTTCCTCAACTTCTTGACCTTCATCGCGACAATTGCCGCGACAGTGCAGGTCGTTGAGATGACCTTGGACCGCTTCATGCCGGGTCTGTACAACGCACTCGGTGTCTTCTTGCCGCTGATTGCTGTGAACTGCGCGATCCTCGGTGCGTCGCTGTTCATGGTCGAGCGTGACTACGGCCTCATCCAGAGCAGTGTGTTTGGCTTTGGTTCAGGTGTAGGCTTCTTGTTGGCCATCGTGGCCTTGGCCGCCATCCGCGAGAAAATGCGGTACTCGAATGTACCTCCAGCCCTCCGTGGCCTGGGGATCACATTCATCGTTACTGGCTTGATGTCCATCGCCTTCATGGCATTCGCTGGCATCCAGCTCTAAGACGGGGGAAGACATGACTACGATTCTTATTGGCGTCGCCATCTTCATCACCACCATCCTCGGGCTGGTGATTGTGCTCATGGTTGCCCGCAACAAGCTTGTGCCCTCAGGCAGTGTGAAGATCTTCGTCAACGAAGACGATGCGAACACCATTGAGACACAGGCTGGCAGTACGCTGCTCAACACGCTCAGTGCGGAGGGAATCTTCATTCCATCTGCCTGTGGTGGCAAGGGAACTTGCGGCGTGTGTAAGGTGCACGTGCACTCCGGCGGCGGCGCGATGCTGCCCACCGAGGAAGGACACATCAGCCGTGGTGAGGCTCGCGAGGGTTGTCGCTTGAGCTGCCAGGTCAAGGTCAAGCAGGACATGAGCATCGAGCTCGAGCCTGAGATCTTCAGTGTACGCAAGTGGACCTGCAAGGTGCGGTCAAACCACAACGTGGCGACCTTCATTAAGGAGCTCATCCTCGAGCTTCCAGAGGGAGACTCCGTCCCATTTCGTGCGGGTGGCTACATTCAGATCGAGTGTCCCCCACACGTGGCCGAGTACAAGAACTTCGACATTGAAGATGAGTACAAGGGCGACTGGGACAAGTTCGGCATGTGGGGCTTTGTCTCCACGGTGAAGGACACCGTTGTTCGGGCGTACTCCATGGCGAACTATCCGGAAGAAGAGGGCATGATCATGCTCAACGTCCGCATCGCCAGTCCGCCCTGGGACCGCGCAAAGAATGCCTGGTCGCAGGTGCCTCCTGGCATCATGTCCAGCTACATCTTTGATCTCAAGCCTGGCGACGAGGTTGTCATCTCTGGTCCCTTCGGTGAGTTCTTCGCCAAGGAGACGGACGCTGAGATGGTCTTCATCGGTGGTGGTGCAGGCATGGCTCCCATGCGCTCGCACATCTTTGATCAGTTCCGGCGGATCAAGACCGACCGCAAGGTGAGCTTCTGGTACGGAGCCCGCTCCCTGCGAGAGGCCTTCTACATCGATCACTTCGACACCATCTCGGAAGAGAACGAGAACTTCGAGTGGCACCTGGCGCTCAGCGAGCCGCTCGAGAGTGACAACTGGGATGGCCACAAGGGCTTCATCCATCAGGTCGTGCTCGACAATTATCTGTCCAAGCATGAGTCTCCGGAGGATGTGGAGTTCTACATGTGTGGGCCGCCCATGATGAACCAGGCGGTCATCGATATGCTTGAAGATCTCGGCGTAGAGCCTGAGAACATCATGCTCGACGACTTCGGCGGCTAGGCCCATGGGCCCCCGAACGGATGGTCCGCCTCCGCTGAAGAAGATGATCATACCCGCCCTCTTTGTGGGCGGGTTGTTCTACGTCACCTTCACCAGGCAGCCTGAACAGGCTCAGGTCATCATTGTGACTGGAGAGGCCCTCGGTACGACCTGGGCCTTGAAGTCTGCAGAGACGCCGAGCGATGCTCGGGCGGCAGAGCTCAAGAGCACTGTAGAGACTGCACTGGCAGAGGTGGACGCATCGATGTCGACCTATCGAGATGACTCTGAGCTCATGGCTCTGAATCGTGCAGATGGTCTCGACCCCGTTGTGCTCTCAGAGGGACTTGGTGCTGTGCTCGCTGAGGCGATGGACATCGGCGTTGTGACTCATGGTGCCTTTGATGTCACGGTCGGCCCTCTCGTTGATGCCTGGGGCTTTGGTCCGGACAAGCGAATGGTGGCCCCATCGGCAGAGGCTCTTGCAGAGATTCTACCGATAATCGGATCTGACAAGATTGAGATCTCTGAGGCTGGGCTCACCAAGGCCCACCCAGACCTCTCAATCGACTTGTCTGCCATTGCCAAGGGCTATGCGGTCGACCTCATCGTCGATAGGCTCCAAGGTATTGGCGCCAATAATGTCTTGATGGAAGTCGGCGGGGAGATTGTGGCTCGAGGCAAGAGCCCCTCGGGTCACGTCTGGCGTCTGGGCATCGAGACGCCCTCGGCGACGGGTCGTGAGGTCTTCGAGGTTGTGGGGCTCAGCGACGAGGCAATGGCAACAAGCGGCGACTATCGGAACTTCTATGAGGTGGACGGCGCGCGGGTGTCTCACTTGATTGATCCGCGAACTGCACAGCCAATCGCGCACCGTCTGGCGAGCGTCACAGTGATCACTGAGCGCTGCTCGACTGCAGACGCCTGGGCGACGGCACTGAGTGTACTGGGTGAGGACGAGGGGCTGAAGCTGGCTGAGGCACAGGGGCTCAAGGCCTACTTTATTGTCCGGGATGCCGATGGAACCTTCTCAACCCGCAGCACATCGACCTTTCAGAGCCTCAAGTAGCGTTGGCAGTTCTGGTCTGGCCGGCGTGATCCAGCATACCTAAGCGCAGTGTGTGTGTTAGAGAATACTAAGGAGTCTCGACATGACTTTGATTCTCACCATTTTGACCATGGCCATCTTGATGGCAATGATGGCTGTCGGCGTCCTCGTGGGCGGGCGGCGCCTTCGTGGCTCATGCGGCGGCGTCGGTGGCGAAGACTGTATCTGTGACGAGACGGGCAAGCCCATTCTCCCGCCGGACTGCGATGAGGATCTGCACAGCTGCGACAAGGATCCGAAGACCTGCGCATTCGCCACTAAGGCCTGTGAGCTCAAGCACGCGCATGCGAGCGGTGGGCTGTTTGGCGCAACACTCCGTGCCATGTCTGCCGGTAACGGTGCTGACGCTCGCTGAGATGAGCGCAAAGACCAACCACGATCTCCGTGTTCTCATTCGAGACCTGGCTACGCACAGAGATTCAGTGGATCGACGCCAGCTGTATTGGGCCTTGATTATGGCGGATTTGTGGGTGCCTGCGCGAGCAGACTCGGCACCCGGACATCTCCAGCCTGGTGATCTGCAGCCGCTGGACCGGGCGGGACCTGGAGGGATGGCATCGTTTGCTGCCTTCACTCATGAAGATGCCGCCCGACTGTGGCAAGACGATGAGGGCGCTGATCTACCGCTCCGCCTCGAGAAGATCGCTGTCGCTGATCTTCTGCCGCTCGTCCTCGATGCGGGAGCAGGATCTCTGATGCTGAATGTGGCATCGAACTATGGCGGCGAGCTGTACCGTCACGAGCTCGAGACGTGTGTGGACGGTATTCGTAAGCTCGCCAAGCGACAGGCAGCAGCTGGCGCTTCGGAGCCGGCCTCCTCGGAGCCTGCGGCCCCAGAGACAGCGACCGAAGAGACTGACGGGCGCACGCTCTGGCAGCGCCTCACTGGGTGGCTGGGGTGAGTATTGTGGTCACCGGTGCCGGCGGACTCGTTGGCTCTGCGCTTGATGCGACCGGGGAGGTCACGGGCCTCGATAGAGCGACGCTGGATATCACTGATGTGGGTGCTGTTGAGCGTATGTTTGAGCACCATCGGCCATCAGCGATCATCAATGCGGCGGCACAAGCGGGTGTTGATCGTGCTGATGCAGAGCCTGACTGGACACGTCAGGTCAATGGGGCTGCACCAGCAGAGATGGCAGTCCTTGCAGCACACCATGGTGTCCGCTTTGTGCATCTCTCCACAGATTATGTGCTCGATCGATCCGATCTCGAGCACCTCTCTGAGGACGTCGATCCCAGTCCGCAGTCCACCTACGCCCAGACCAAATTGGAGGGCGAGCAGGCTGTGATCGACGCCGGCGGCGTGGTGGTGCGCCTTCAGTGGGTATATCAGCCAGGACGCCGTGGCTTCTTTAATCGCGCGCTCTCGATGATGGCTCAGGGACAGTCTGTGAGTCTGGTCACCGATCAGGTGGGCTGTCCCACACCGGCGTCTGTTCTGGCACCAGCATTGCTGACGATTGCGCGGTCGGGCCCCACGGGGATCTTCCATCTGGCGACAGCGGGAGAGGCTACAGCCATGGAGTGGATCGCTGCAGGGGCAGCGGCGGCAGGCATTCCCTTGTGCGCTCAGCCAGTGGTCCGAGCCGCGATGCCTGGGGCGTATCGACCCGCCCGATCCGTGCTTGGATGTACCAAAATACGTGATGTTTGGGGACTCCAGTTACCAGATTGGCGGGTCGCGCTCCAGACAGTGATGCCTGCGAGTGATAGACTGTGGACTGGGGCAGGATCTTGAAGAAACGTCTGGACAATCTCGCACGGGTCGCAAAGCGCGACGGCGCTCGAATCGGCATCATCTCTACGTGGGATGTCGAGAACAATGCTGTGCGTGTTCTGGCTGGAAGCCTCCGCGAGGCCAACCACCACTGCGCTGAGATTTACTTCAAGGACTGGCTCTCCAATCACCTCGACCCAGCCACTGACATCCAGCTGGACAACCTGGTCAAGGTGATTCGCCGCGAGCAGCTGAACCTGGTGTGCATCTCGATTCA
>Ga0315315_10002988_pt1 | contig 15486 bp, 18 predicted proteins | sample M140m3416metaG_FD_203699 | JGI IMG/M metagenome (GOLD analysis project Ga0315315, IMG submission 203699) | Ammonia-oxidizing marine archaeal communities from Monterey Bay, California, United States - M1 40m 3416 | ecosystem: Environmental > Aquatic > Marine > Intertidal zone | place: USA...
AAAAAGTTGGATTAGTATATTCAAATTTTTATAAGTTTTATAACGGAAAAAAAAAATTAGCATATAAAAATATTTTACCCTCTGGAAAAATAACCTCACAAATAATTAAAAATTATCAAATAGGCATTTTGACTGTGGTCTTAAGAAAAAGTTTATTAAACAAAAAAAAATTGTTTGATTTTAAGTACGACTTACTCTCGGATTATGATTATATTCTCAACTTCTCGTTAAAACATCGTTTTGATGTGGTAAACCAACCCTTGGCGTATTATAGGATACATGAAAATCAATTGCAAAAAAAAAAAATGATTATTCAGGCAAAACAATTTTGTGAATGGTTTGAAAAAAAAAAAATTAAAAATAAGTATAGAAAATTTGATTTATCTGCAATTAATAAGAAATATGAATATTTTTCTTTATTAAAAGAAATAAATAATTCAAAAATAACATTATTTGTAAAAATTTTAAAAAAATTTTCTTTTATAAATTTTATAAAAATATGTGCTATTATTATTTTTCCAAAAAAATTAATATTTAGTCTAATAAATAATGTTTAATAGAAAAGTTGATATAATAATGCCTAATTATAATAAGAGTAAATTTCTTAGAGAGGCAATAAATTCTGTTCTTACTCAAACACATAAAAATTGGAGGCTGTATATTGTTGACGATCATTCATCAGATAATTCAAGTAAAGTTTTAAAAAAATATATTAAAAATAAGAAAATTAAAATTTTTTTTTTAAAAAATAATAAAGGCCCATCCTTTTGTAGAAATTTAGGATTGAAAAAATCAAATTCAAAATATATCGCTTTTTTAGACTCTGACGATTATTGGAAAAAAAATAAATTAAAAAATCAGCTAAATTTCATGGTCAAAAATAATTATCCATTTACATTTACTGATTATGTCCCAATATTTCAGTCTAAAAATTCTAAAAGAATTTTAAAGAGAACAAATATTACTAATTCATTTACCTTTCATTCATTTATAAAAAATTCTTCGATTAATACTTCTACAATGGTTGTGGAAAGAAAATATTTAAAAAATTTAAGATTTAGAAAATTAGATTTATTAGAAGATTATATATTTAAATGTGAATTAATGAAAAAAACAAAAATAAAGTTTAAAAAATTTTCAGATGCAAGTGCAATATACAGAATTATGAATAAATCAAGAAGTTCAAAAAAAATATACAATTTTTACAATCTTTGGAGGCTAAATAAAATTTATAATAAACTAAGTTTTATACAGAATTTGAGTTCACTATTTTTTATAAGTTTAAATTCTTTTAAAAAATATGGATTTAAGTGATGGGCGTGTAGTTCAGTGGTAGAACGCTTCGTTGACATCGAAGAGGTCATAAGTTCAATTCTTATCACGCCCACCATTATTACTGTAAAAGCCTAATTTCTTAGCTATTTACATCCTTTTTTAAAAATAATATAAGGATTTGCCTGGTAATTATTGCGAAGGGGCCACACCCGATCCCATCCCGAACTCGGAAGTTAAGTCCTTCAGCGCCGATGGTACTTTGTCTTAAGATATGGAAGAGTAGGACGTTGCCAGGCTCTAAAAATTATGAAAATAGCTAGTTCTTTAAAATCCTTAAAAAAAAGAGACCTTAACTCAAAACTAGTTAAGCGAAGAGGCAAGTTGTACGTAATCAATAAAAAAAATCCCAAGTTTAAAGCTCGTCAAGGTTAATGATGAGCGATAACGATTTCAAAAAAACTTACAATGGTTTTACCAAACTTGTTCTATGGGGAACTATTGCAGTTATTGCAATATTAGTAATATTAGCAATTACGTTACTTTAAAATCGAAAATAATTAATAATGATAGTCGGTTCAATTAAAGAAAATACAACATTAGAAAAAAGAGTTTCTTTGACTCCTGAGTCAGCGAAAAATATCATTAGTCTTGGATTAAAAGTGTGTGTTGAAAAGGGATATGCACTTCATCTTGGAATTGATGACAATGATTATAAAGATATTGGAGTTGAGATTAAAGTTTCGTCAAAAGAGGTATTAAACTCAAGTGACCTTATAACGAAAGTTAATTGTCCTTCGGAAGATGAAATTGGAATTTTGAAAGATAATACAATTTTAATTGGTATGCTTAATCCATCAAAAAATAAAAACCAAATTTATAAAATTATTGATAAAAAGATTAAGCCTTTTTCTCTAGAATTATTACCTAGAATTACAAGAGCACAATCAATGGATGTTTTATCTTCCCAATCTAATTTGGCTGGATATAGAGCAGTAGTTGATTGTGTAGCAGAATTTGAAAAAGCTGTACCTATGATGATGACAGCTGCAGGTACTGTGCCAGCAGCTAAAGTTTTAGTTATTGGAGCAGGTGTAGCAGGTTTACAAGCTATCGCTACCGCTAAAAGGTTAGGTGCGATCGTTTCAGCAACAGACGTAAGAGCTGCATCAAAAGAACAAGTAGAAAGCTTAGGTGGAAAATTTTTAACAGTTGAACAAAATGAAGATATGGAAACGGCTGGTGGATACGCAAAAGAAGCATCAGATGAATATAAAAAAAAACAAGCTGAAATGATGAGAGAGGCGCTTAAAAAAAATGACATAGTAATATGTACAGCATTAATTCCTGGAAAACCTGCTCCAAGAATTTTAACTGAGGATTTAGTTAAACTTATGAAACCTGGTTCTATAATTTTTGATTTAGCAGCGGAGCAAGGAGGAAACTCTGCTTTTTCAGAAGCAGGTAAGATTAATTCAGTTAATGGGATAAAGATAATAGGTGTTAAAAGTTTGATGAACAGCTTACCACTTACCGCTTCAAGCTTATATGCTAAAAATTTATTTAGTTTTATACGTAACTTGTATAGCAAAGATAAGAAAAATTTTAATATTAACTTAGAAGACGAAATAATAGAAAAAACATTAATAAAAAAAGTTTAATTATGGAAATAGATCCGTTTATATTTAGATTAAGTATTTTTATTTTATCAATTTTTATTGGTTACTATGTAGTATGGAGCGTCACCCCATCTCTTCACACTCCATTGATGTCAGTCACTAATGCAATTTCATCAGTTATTATTGTGGGTGCTATCATCGCAGCTTTAGCAGGAAATTCTGAAAACATTTTTAACGCGTCGAGTATTTTTGGATTTATAGCGATTATTTTAGCAGCAATAAATATTTTTGGAGGGTTCTTGGTGACGCAAAGAATGCTTCAAATGTACAAAAAAAAGAAAGATAAGAAAAAATGATAAGTGCAAATCTAGCAGCAATTTTTTATTTAGTATCCGGAATATTATTCATTCTTGCACTGAGGGGATTATCGTCACCAGATACATCTAGACAAGGAAATTACTTTGGAATTACTGGAATGATAATTGCAATTATTGTGACGTTCCTATCGATCGATAATTTTTCAACATCATTAGTTTATGTAATAATATTTTTAGTTATCGGTGGAGCAATCGGTGCTTTTATAGCCTTTAAAATTCCGATGACTGCAATGCCGGAACTAGTTGCAGGTTTTCATAGTTTAGTTGGTTTAGCAGCTGTTTTTGTTGCAATTGCAGCTTTTTCGAATCCAGCAGCTTTTAATCTAGGAAATGTAGGCGATATTAAATTAGCAAGTTTAATTGAAATGTCCATTGGTGCAGCAGTAGGAGCTATAACTTTTTCAGGTTCTATTATAGCTTTTTTAAAGTTAAGAGGAATAATGTCTGGCGCTCCTATTACATTTAGCGGTCAGCACATTTTAAATTTAATACTTGGAATAGGTATTTTTGTTCTAATTTTTTATTTATGCAAAACTCAGTCCACGAATATTTTTTGGACAGTAATTATAATTTCATTTCTTGTTGGTGTTTTATTAATCATACCTATTGGTGGAGCAGATATGCCTGTAGTGATTTCAATGCTAAATTCTTATTCTGGGTGGGCTGCAGCTGGAATAGGTTTTACATTAGAAAATACCGCTTTAATAATAACAGGTGCGCTAGTCGGATCCTCTGGAGCGATTCTTTCATATATAATGTGTAAAGCCATGAACAGATCTTTTGTTAGTGTAATACTAGGTGGCTTTGGAGCTGATAATTCTTCTGATAATAAAAAAGAAAAAAAGGATCAAAAACCAGTTAAAAGCGGTAATGCAGAGGATGCAGCTTTTTTAATGAAAAATGCTTCATCGGTGATTATAGTTCCAGGATACGGTATGGCCGTAGCCCAAGCTCAACATGCCCTTCGAGAGATGGTAGATAAATTAAAAAAAAATGATATTAAAGTTACATACGCTATACACCCTGTGGCGGGAAGAATGCCCGGGCATATGAATGTATTGTTAGCAGAAGCAAATGTCCCTTATGATGAAGTATTTGAATTAGAAGATATTAATAATGATTTTGCAAACTCTGATGTTGCATTTGTAATTGGAGCAAATGACGTAACAAATCCTGTAGCGAAAACAGATCCTAAAAGTCCGATATTTGGAATGCCAGTACTGGATGTTGAAAAATGTAAATCTGTTTTATTCGTTAAAAGAAGTTTATCACCTGGATATGCTGGAATAGATAATGAACTATTTTATAAAGATAATACTTTGATGTTATTTGCTGATGCAAAAAAGATGACAGAGGATATTGTTAAAAATTTAGACTAATGAAAACAAAAATATTTTGTGATATTGCTGATTATAAGACAATAAAATTTTTTAATAATAAATCTTTAGTCGAAGGTTTTACCACCAACCCAAGTTTAATGCGATTGGCTGGAGCTAAGAATTATAAAGAATATTCCCTTAAAATTTTAAAGGTTTGCAAAAAAAAACCAATTTCTTTTGAAGTATTTGCAGACAGTTTTAAAGATATGCTTAACCAAGCTTACGAAATTAATTCATGGGGTAAAAATGTTTACGTAAAAATTCCGGTTGTAAACTCTAAAGGATTATTTACAGGATCGGTGATTAAGGAATTGAGTGACAAAGGGATTAAACTCAATATAACCGCAGTTTACACATTTGAACAAACTAAAAAGGTTTTCAAAAAATTAAATAAAAATACAAAATCAATTATTTCAATATTTGCAGGTAGAATGGCTGATAAAGGGAAAGACCCACTTCCAATATTTAAAAAAAGCATTTCCCTGACAAAAAAAAATAAAAATATTGAAATTCTTTGGGCGAGCACCAGGGAGGCATATAATTATACCCAAGCTAAACATTTAAAATGTAATATAATTACTATGCCACCAAATGTAATTAATAAAATTTATGGATTTGGTAAAAGTTTTAAAATAATGACACTTGATACTGTTAAAGGTTTTCTTGCTGATAGTAAAAAATCGAGATTTAGTCTTTAAGATGCTTTAGCTCTGGACTGCCTTTTTCTTTCATGAGGATCAAGTACAAGCTTTCTAAGTCTACATGATTTAGGAGTTATTTCTAGAGCTTCGTCGGTATTAAGCATACTCAATTGTTCAGCTATAGCCATTTTTCTTACCGGTGTTAAAACCACATTCTCATCAGTGCCTTGGGTTCTCATATTTGTTAACTTCTTACCTTTTAAAACATTTATTTCTAAGTCACCGCTTTTTGAAGATAGCCCAACTATCATCCCTTCATAAACCGGATCGTTGTGTGTAACGAACATTTCACCACGAGCTTGTAAATTAAAAATTGCAAAGGCCACTGCTTTGCCATTCTCCATTGATATTAAAGCCCCATTTCTTCTTCCCTCCATGTCGCCTGTATATTCTCCATAAGAATGAAAAATTCTATTAATCACACCAGTACCTTTTGTTAAAGTAAGAAATCTGCTTGTGTAACCCATAAGTCCTCTTGTGGGAGCATGGAATATTAATCTTTTTTTATCTTTACCAGTATCTTTAAGATCAATTAGTTTCCCTTTTCTTCTGTTCATCGAGTCAATTACTTTAGATGAAAATTCTTCATCTAAATCCATAGTTATTTCCTCAACTGGTTCAAGTTTATTGCCATTATCATCTTTTTTAATCAAAACTTTTGGAGGACTAACTGTCATTTCAAATCCTTCTCTTCTCATTTGAGTTAAAAGAATTTCTAACATAAGTTCTCCTCTTCCACTTATAACGAATGCATCTTTATTTTCATTTTCCTCAAAACTAATACCTACATTATTTTCAGCTTCCAATATAAGGCGATCTCTAATCTGTGTACTTGTTAATTTTTTACCTTCCGTCCCAGCTAATGGTGAGCTATTTACTGTTATAGTAATGGACATTGTGGGAGGGTCTATAGGAGTTGCGTCTATTGGATCATTAACTTCTAAATCACATATAGTGTCAGCCACATTTGCTTTCTCAAGTCCAGCAATAATAACTATATCTCCAGCTTCACCTTCATCAATAGGAACTTTCTTAGTACCCTCATATCTAAATATTTTTGTAAGCCGGCCTTCATCAACTTTTTTTCCTTTAAGATTTATTGCCTTTATTTGTTGATTTGCTTTCGCGGTTCCTTGAGCAATTTTTCCTACTAAACTCCTTCCTAAAAAGCTATCAGCATATAGAAGGGTAGAAAGCATTGCGAAAGGTTTTTTTTTATCAAAAGCAGATGGTTTAACATGTTCTATAATTAAGTTTAATAAAGGTTGAAGATTTTCTCTAGGACCATTTACTTCTTTGGAAGCCCAACCAGATCTACCACTAGCATACAAAACAGGAAAATCTAATTGTTCTTCATTAGCTTCAAGACTAACAAAAAGATCAAAAGTTTCGTCTAAAACTTCATTCGCTCTCTGATCAGGCTTATCTAATTTGTTTATCACAACAATTGGTTTCAAGCCTTGTTTAAGTGCTTTCGATAGTACAAATTTGGTTTGGGGCATCACACCCTCTGCTGAGTCTATAAGCAATAAAGCCCCATCTGCCATATGTAAAACTCTTTCAACTTCTGCAGCAAAATCCCTGTGACCTGGAGTATCGATAATATTAATTCTAGAATTCTTCCAATTTATCGATGTAGGTTTTGCTAAAATTGTAATACCTCTTTCTTTTTCTAGTTCTCCAGAGTCCATTATTCGCTCTTCAACATTTTCATTTTCTCTAAATGTTCCACTTTGTTTCATCAAGCTATCGATCAAAGTAGTTTTTCCATGATCAACGTGAGCAATTATAGTAATGTTTCTGATTGTTTCAGTCATTTTGGTTGCGGGGGTAGGATTTGAACCTACGACCTTCAGGTTATGAGCCTGACGAGCTACCAGACTGCTCCACCCCGCGATAAATTATTTCTTTTTTATATTTATAGCCTGAAGTTTATTTTTTTCTTCCTTTATATCGTAAACAATTTTTTGTTCCTCTTTTAAAACTCTTAATTTAGAGCTCTCTAGTTCTGATACATGAAGAAAAATATCTTTTTGAGTTTCATCATCAGTTATAAATCCATAACCTTTTTTGGCGTTAAACCATTTCACTTTACCAGATGGCATTGTTAGTCCTCTCATTTTAAATAAATTTAGTACCTGTTTTTTAGTTTTTGAAGTTTTTTTATTCTTTTAAGATTTTCAGTTTGTAGTCTCTTTTTCTTTTCGGACGGTTTTTCATAGGTACTTTTCATCTTCATTACCTTAAAAAAACCCTCTTTTTGAAGTTTTCTTTTAAGAACTCTAATTGCTTGCTCTACATTATTATCTTTTACGTCTATTTTAATAAAAACCTCCAGTTAATTTTATGCTAGTTATCATTAGAAAATCTATTTGTCTATAGAGAAGCAGCTTGAGCTTTTTTTTCTTCTCTAATTTTAGCTTTTTTCTCTCTTTCAACTCTTCTTTTTGCTTTATCCAATGCTTTTTGAAAAGCTTCTTGAGTACATAAAGCCAATATTACAGGATCTCTAGGTTTAAGACTTGAGAAATTCCAATAACTTCTTTTTCTTATTAGTGAAACAGTTGCTTTTGTACTTCCTACTAGTTTAGAGATCTGACCATCTGTTAGGTCAGAGGCATTTTTGCACAACCATAAGATAGCGTCTGGTCTATCTTGCCTTTTAGATAGCGGGGTATACTTTGGTCTTTTTCTCTCTTTTATTTCTACTTCCTCAATTTTTTTAAGAAGACGTAATCTTTTCTCAGTATCTTTGGAACAAATTTCTATTTCTTCTCTTGATAGCTGCCCAGCTAAAATTGGATTGTATGCTTTTATTCCTTTTGCAACGTCTCCATCAGCAATTCCTTTTATTTCTAATTCATGTAAATTACAAAATTCAGCTATTTGTTTGAAAGTAAGCGTTGTATTTTCGACTAGCCAAACAGCTGTAGCTTTTGGCATAAATGGTGTTCCTGTCATAAATTATTTTTTTGATCTTAGGTTGCTAAATTTTTTATTATATTTACTTACTCTACCTTTATCTAAAATTTTTTGCGTTCCGCCAGTCCAAGCATAGTGTGATTTTGGATCAATATCTAATTTTAATGTATCATTTTCTTTACCCCAAGTAGACCGAGTTTCAAACTCTGTTCCATCAGTCATTACAACTTTAATTTTGTGATAATTTGGGTGTATGTCTTTTTTCATGTGCGGAGTTTTATATTAATAATTCTTTTTACTCAATATCTTTTTTTATGAGAAGACCTTTTAATTCTTCATGAATATTGGAATTAGTAGCTAAAACATTCTTTTTTAAAGGCATGAGCGAGTCTTCATCAAAAAAATCAACAAATCCTCCTGCCTCTTTTAAAATTATTACTCCTGCCGCTATGTCCCAGTAATTTAACTCTCTTTGCCAATAACCATCAAATCTTCCACAACTGACATAAGCCATATCCAAAGCAGCACTTCCAAATTTTCTGACATTTGAAACATTATTAGAAACATTTATATATTCTGAAAAAATCTTTTCTTTAATTTTACTTGCACCTTTTGGACCGCCTGTCACAAGTAAAGCATCTTTAATTTTTTTTTTGTTTGAAACCCTTATTCTTGAATTATTTAAATATGAACCATTACCTTTTTCGGCTACAAACATTTCATTCATAATTGGATTAAATATCACTCCACATCTAATTTCATTTTCCTCCTCATAAGCAATAGAAATTGCAAATTGAGGTATGCCATTTAAAAAATTCATCGTTCCATCAATCGGATCGATGATCCAACGGTTTTTGGTATTTGATTTATTAATAAAACCACTTTCTTCAGTTATTATTCCATATTCTGGGTGGGCTTTTTGCAATTCATCAATTAATATTTTTTCAGTTCTTTTATCAGCTGACGTCACGAAATCTCCAGGCCCTTTTGTTGAAACTTGTAAATTTTCTATTTCACCAAAATCTCTTATTAAAGATCTTGATGCTTTCATACATGCTTTAGTAATCAAATTAATTTGAGGAGAGTTCAATCTCATCAATTTACTCTTTTTACGTATTCTAAAGTTCTTGTATCAATTATAATTTTCTCACCACTTTCTATAAATGGGGGCACGTTAATCTTAATCCCACAATCAAGTAAAGCAGGTTTGTAAGATGACGAAGCAGTTTGATTTTTGATTGCAGCATCGGTTGACTCAATAGAACATTCAATATTATTTGGCAAATTTATTGAAATTGCTTTTCCTTCCATAAAAGAAATTGTAACTTCTAAATTTTCTTTTAAAAGTTTAAATTGTTCACCAGTTATAGACTTAGAAATTTCAACTTGTTCAAAAGTTGTATTATCCATGAAATGACAACTGTCACCATCTAAATATAAAAAATTAAATTTTTTCTCCTCCACCTCTGCTTTTTCAATGGTCTCATTTGATCTAAATCTCTCATTTAATTTCGTTCCCTTAATAACACTTTTTAATTCAACCTGATTGAAAGCACCTCCTTTTCCGGGTTTAACATGCTGAGTTTTAAGAACATTCCAATAATCATTCTTATGTTCAATTATCATTCCAGGTTTAATTTCTATAGCAGTAATTTTCATTTGAACTTTCTAATTGCAAATTCAGGTTTTAATTTTGGGTTATCCCAAATAAAACTCGATATTGCAATATATTTAGCTCCCGCTTTTATCAATCTTTTATAATTATTATTATTAATTCCACCAATTACAACGATTGGCTTTTTTATTTCATTATTTGCCCATTTCAAAATACTTAGATTTGCTTTTTTGGCATTAGGCTTTAGTTTAGATCTAAAAAAAGAGCCAAATGCAATGTAGTCAGCTTTATTTTTAATTGCATTTTTTGCAAGGATTTTAGAGTTATGGCAAGTAACTCCTAAAATTTTGCCCTTAAGTTTTTTTCTAGCATTTGTAATTGATCCATCAAGTTGACCCATATGACATCCATCAACATTAATTTTTGATGCTAATGCATAGTTATCATTGATAATTAATTTTACTTTATGTTTTTTGGTAATTCTCTTTATTTTGCTAATAATTTTTGAAAGAGAATAAAGATTTATTTTTTTTAATCGTAATTGAAAAAATCTTACATTTTTGAATGCAAGAACTTTGTCTAAATTATAGTAAAAGTTTCTATTTATTTTATTTGGTGAAATTAAATATACAAATTTCTTCAATGGGACTAAGCCGCAGACTCTTTCTCTAAATCTTCATTCCATTCTCCTTTTGAAGATAGACCGTTCATTTTAGCTCTGTGATTAAAAGCTTTTTGTATGTTTTCCAAATTGTTTTGGTTTTTTCCAAATTCTTTTAAGGCACTTGCCTGCAAGCCTCTTCCATATGAAAAGGTTATTAAAAAATTACTATCGTTAATTTTGTTTATTTCATTTAAATTTTTACTGGATTCAATTTCAGACTGTCCACCTGATAAAAAAGCAATTCCAGGCACATCACTTGGAACATTTTTCTTTAAACAATCTAGGGTTTTTTTAGCAATTTCTTCTGAGCTAGATTTGTCTTTGCACTCAGAGCCGGGTATTACCATATTAGGTTTTAAAACAGTTCCTTTTAAATCAACTTTGTGAATTTCTAGTTCATTATAGCATTCATTAAGAACATTTGTAGTAACTTCATAACACTTATTTATGTTATGTGATCCATCCATTAAAACTTCAGGTTCAACTATTGGTACCATTTTAGCTTCTTGAACTAATGCCGCGTATCTTGCTAATGCATGAGCATTTGATTTAATTGATTGAGAAGAGGGATATGTATCTGAAATTTTATATACTGCTCTCCATTTTGTGAATCTGGCTCCTAGATCATAATACTCTTTTAATCTTTCACGCAAACCGTCTAAACCTTCTGTAATTGTTTCATCATTGGATCCAGCTAACAGTTTAGCACCTTTGTCGACTTTAATACCTGGTATTGCACCATTCTTTAAAATTAATTCGGGAATTGTAGGTCCTAAAGTAGTTTTTTGTCTGATAGTCTCGTCAAATAAGATTACCCCACCAATAAAATCCCTCATTGCATTTGAGTTAAAAAGAGTCTGTCTAAAATTTAATCTATTTTTTTCTAAATTTTCTACATTTATACTTTTAAATCTCTTAGCTATAGTTCCAGTACTTTCATCTGCTGCTAGAATACCTTTTCCTTTTGCGCACATTTTTTTAGCAATTTCATTTAATGTCATAACGATTATTTATTTTAAAACACTTATACCAGGCAAGTCTTTTCCTTCTAAGTATTCCAAAAACGCGCCCCCTGCTGTTGATAAGTGTGAAAAAGAAAGTTTACTTTTACTTTTATTAATCGCGGCTAAAGTATCTCCTCCTCCAAGAACAGAAATTAGTGATTTTTCTAAAGTATTTTTTGAGATTTTTTCTGCAATAGATAAAGTACCCTTTGAAAAGATATCATTTTCAAAATATCCAGCTGGCCCATTCCACAAGACTGTATTAGATTTATCAATCATTTCACAAATATTTTTAATTGTGTTATCTCCAATATCTAAGATAATCTCATCATCTTGTATATCATCCAAACTTTTATTTTTCCCTTTCCCTTCAAAATTTATTCCAACCATACAATCCTCAGGAATTAATATTTCACAATTATTCTCCTTGGCCTTTTTATAAATAGACTCGATTATTTTTTTTGTATCTTTTTCAACTAATGATTTTCCTACCTTAAAGTTTTTATAAATAAAAAAATTATTAGCCATTGCTCCCACAATTATTAAATTATTTACTTTTTTTAAAAGGCTAGTAATAACATTAATCTTTGTAGAAATTTTAGACCCACCTATTATGCATGAAACAGGTTCTTTCTTGTTTTTTATAACAAGGTTTATTGCTGTTATTTCTTTCTTTAATAATGGGCCAGCATAATTTTTTTTAATATATTTTGTTATATTGTGAACGGATGCTTGTTTTCTATGTGAGCATGAAAATGCATCATTAATATAAATATCACCAAGTGAAGCTAATTTTTTTGAAAAATCCTCATCGTCTTCAGTTTCTTCCTTAAAGTATCTAATATTTTCAATCAGTATTACTTCTCCTTCTTTTAAGTGGGAGAATTTTTCTTTAGTTTCATCATCAAAAGCCCCTCTAAAAAAATATACATTAGTTTTAAGATTATCTTTTAGATATTTATAAATTGGTATTAAAGATAATTCTGGTTCCCTAATTCCTTTTGGTCGACCTAAATGGCTTATAATTATAATTTTTGCTTTTTTTTCAATTAACCTATTTATAAATGGTAAGCATAAAGTTATTCTTGTATCATCTTTTATAACTTTATTTTTTATAGGAACATTTAAATCTAACCTAAGAATAATTTTTTTATTTGCAATTTCTAGATCTTCAGGAAAGAAACTTATTTCATCCATTACTTATTATCATTCTCTTAATTTTGTTTGAATAAAATTTGTAATATCTTCCTCTGATAAATTGAAATGTTTATAGATTTCTTTATAAGGAGCACTTTCGCCAAATTTATCAATACCTAAATTAAGACCTTTATTTTTTATATATTTTTGCCAAGATATAATACTTCCAGCTTCTATCGTAACGATAAGTGAATTTTCTTCCAAAATATCTTTACGGTAATCTTCAGGCTGTTTATCAAATAGCTCCATACAAGGCATTGAGACGACCTTAGAGTGAATATTATTTTCTTTAAGTTTCTCTTGAACTTTTAAAGCGATTTCCACTTCAGTACCTGAGGCTACTAATGTTACATTGCTTTCATGTGAAGTTAAACTTACCGTGTAAGCTCCTTTTTCACACTTATTCTCTTTAGAACTAACTGGATTAATGTATGGAACTTTTTGCCTTGATAAAGCTATTACGCTTGGAGTTTTTTTACTTTTCAAAGCAATTTCCCAACATTCTAAAGTTTCATTAATATCTGCAGGTCTAAAGACATTTAAATTTGGAATAGCTCTTAATCCAGTTAGTTGTTCAATAGGCTGATGGGTAGGGCCATCTTCACCAAGACCAATAGAGTCGTGTGAAAACACGTAAATTACTTTTAGGCCCATTAGAGCAGAAAGTCTAATAGATGGTTTACAGTAGTCAGAGAATATTAAAAATGTTCCTCCGTAAGGAATTATACCTCCATAAAGTGCCAAACCATTCATAACTGCAGCCATGCCATGTTCTCTAACTCCATAGTGAATGTAATTTCCATTAAAGTTTTTAGAGTTTATAATTTTTGAATTATTTGTTTTTGTATTATTAGATCCACTCAAATCTGCCGATCCACCAATTAATTGAGGAAGAAACTCGGAAATTTTTTCAATAGCTGACATTGAACATTGTCGAGTTGCTAAACTTGGTTTTGTGTCAAAATGTTTCTTTTTTTCTTTTTGAATTATATTTTCTAAACCATTTATGTCTAATTTTTCAGTAGTTTTGTAAAGTTCGTTTGTAATGTTAGAGTTTTTTTTCTTAGTTGCTTCAATCCATTCATTTTCTAATTTCTCACCTTTCATACCTATTTCTCTCCATTCATCCAAGATTTCCTGAGGCACTTCGAAAGGTTGGCTACTCCATTTAAGTTTTTTCCTCACTAAAGATATTTCTTCATCTCCTAAAGGAGAGCCGTGTGATGAAGATTTACCAGATTTATTTGGAGATCCAAATCCAATTATAGTTTTGCAAGATATAAGAGTAGGTTTATTAGATTTTGATGCTTTTGTAATTGCTTTAGAAATTTGTTTTTCATTGTGACCATTAATTTCCAAAAAGCTCCATCCGTATGACTCGAATCTTTTTTTATAATTATCAGAAACACTTAATGATGTAGAACCATCAATTGAAATTTTGTTGTTATCAAAAAATACTATTAAATTTTTTAGTTTTAGATGACCGGCTAAACTCATTGCCTCATGACTTATTCCTTCCATTAAATCTCCATCACTAGCAATCACATATGTTTTATTATTAATAACTTTAGAACTAAATTTTTTTCTATAAATTTCTTCAGCTATTGCCATTCCAACTGCGTTAGCTAGCCCTTGCCCTAAAGGTCCAGTGGTAGTCTCAATCCCAGTTCCTTTTTTGTACTCAGGGTGCCCAGCGCAAATAGAATTTAATTGTCTAAAGTTTTTTATATCTTCTATGGAAACACTTTTGTAACCACATAAATAAAGTAAAGAATAAAGTAACATTGATCCGTGTCCTGCAGATAAAATAAATCTATCTCTATTTATCCAGTCAGGATTTTTGGGATTAAACCTCAGGTGGTATTTAAATAGTACGGTGGCAACATCAGACATTCCCATGGGCATTCCTGGATGACCCGAATTAGCTTTTTGTACGGCATCAATTGATAAAAATCTTATTGCGTTTGATAATTGGTTAAATTTTACAGTCACTTCAAATTACCTATATAGACTTAAACTAACTATATCAATATTATGGTATAAATCTTTATGAGTACTTTTGAAAAGAAAGAGCAAAATTTAAACAAACTTATTGATAAACTAAATTCACTGTCTTTAAGTTATTCACAGCCAAATTATGAGTTGGAAAAAATTAGAACTGAAAAAATAGAATTAGCTAATCAAAAAAAGGAAATTGAAAAAAAAAATGATGAATTAATGAGGGAACATAAATATTTAAAAGAAAAAATAACAAGACTGCAATTAGAGATAAATAAAAGTTCTAAGTTGGAGGATAAATTTAATCAAGATATTGAGGAATTAAGTCAAGAAACTGAAAATTTAGTTAACGAGATTGATAAATGGCAAATGTAAATATAAAATTTAATAATAAAGATTACCTACTATCATGCGATGATGGCCAAGAAGAGTCTTTGAAAAAACTAACAAAGTTTTTAGATAAAAAATATACGGAACTGAAGGATAAACTTGGAAATATAGGAGAAAATAAGCTGTTATTAATTACCACCATTCAACTTATTGATGAATACTTTGATTTAAAACAAAAAGTGACTAATCAGAAAAAAAAATTAGATGAAATTTCTAATAAATTTAAAGAAATAAGATCTCTTGCAATTAAATACAAAGATGGAAAAGATATCGAAATTAAAAATTTAAATAAAGAATTAGACAGTTTTAAAAAAACAATTGAAGAAAATAATTCTCTGTATGAGTCTA
>Ga0315315_10002989_pt1 | contig 15485 bp, 9 predicted proteins | sample M140m3416metaG_FD_203699 | JGI IMG/M metagenome (GOLD analysis project Ga0315315, IMG submission 203699) | Ammonia-oxidizing marine archaeal communities from Monterey Bay, California, United States - M1 40m 3416 | ecosystem: Environmental > Aquatic > Marine > Intertidal zone | place: USA...
TGATTTATTTGCGATAGTAACATTACCGCCAATATTAGTGACACCATTGATATTAGTAGTCATATTTTCATTAACTTCGAAAATAGCCGCGGCATTTAAAGCGGCAGAAAAGGTTACATTTCGTTTGAATTCGGATACACCATCAACAATAACATTATCTTTTAAGAATGCGTTAGCTTCAACAGTTAAATTGGCTTTAATAACTTCATTTCCGAATATAGTAAGATCATTTGTTGAAGCAAGTTCACCAATAGTAACATCGCCCTTAAATAATGTAAGAACACCAGAATCAATAGTTAAATCGCCTTTAAAAAGTGTTTCATCATCTGTAGTTACTTTACCTTTACAATGTAATTCACCATTTAGTGTGGTTGTTTTGGGGTCGGTAAAAGCACCATCGTCGTCAACCACTCCACTTCCTACAATTAAAGTTCCAGCAGTATATACATTACCAGTAGTATTGGAAACGATGAATTTATCACCATCAACAAGAATACTATTATTAACTTTCAATTTACCTTGAATTTCAGCATCATTCGCTATTTTTAAACCAGTTCCAGCGGCCATGGTAGTTTCAATAATACCAGTAGTTTGAAGACCAATATTGGTTCCATCGGTATTAGCGGCACAGATAATACCACCAGTAGAAGTAATAGAACCAGATTCAATAATATTATTACCAATTGTGACTGGTCCGCCTGATATACCACCTGGTATTCTGGTTTCTCTATTGAATTGAACGAAGCCGTAATCTTCATGAGCATTATTGCCGCCGAAAATTTGTGGTTCAGCGTAGGTTCCCAATGTTTCAATAACAACACCAATACTTCTCATATTAGTAACATTAATACCACCATCTGGTTGTAAACCGGCAATTTTCTGTCTTTCAGCGGCAGTAATAACTTTCATATCTTCTTGGTTTTGACTATTAACAACTAAACCGACATTACCAGGAACTAATTCAATAAGAGCACCAGTTTCATTATCTAGGCTACGTTTGGCACCCCAATTATAATTATTACCGATTTCTCGACCAGAACTTAAAGAAGTTGCGCTTGTTACAACACCATCGATTGATTTGCCAGCAGGGACAACAATACCATCGGAGAATGTTTTTACACCAGTTACAGTTTCATCGCCAGAATTGTTCATTTTACCAGCTAAAGCGGAAACTAAACCGCCAGCAACACCATCAGCACCGCCTCCTTCACCAGTTAAATAGGAAGCTAATTCGTGAATAGTATCTAATGCTTCTGGTGCGGATCCAACAAGTTGGTCGATTCTGGTGACATTATTGGCGATAGCAGTCTTGTTAGTTGTGATTTGTTGTCGTTCAGTGCTTGAAATAATAGTAGTATCATTAATCGCTAATGAATTGGAAGATAAACCGACGTGTTGGGGAGTCAAAACAATATTTTGACTACCGTTGAAATCAGCTCTTTTACCACCAATGCTTCCTCCAGCAGCAGGATCACCAAGATTACCAACATTAGCTCCGACAGTTTTTGTATCTCTCAAAATGGTAGCAGAACTAGCATTACCAGTGATACCACTAGGACAAGATAACGTATTTAAAAATTCATTACCAGTTCCAGTGAATGTGTTGGCAACACTAGCGTATATACCATCAGTTACACTAGATGCTTCACCATTTAAACCGTTAGGTGCGTCGATTGATTTGGTGAAAGTATTACTACCAGAGAATGTTTTATTGCCAGAAATAGTTTGAGTGGTAGATAAATATACACCATCTTGAACAAATGTCGCTGTTCCTTGGAATGAACCACTAGCGGTAATAGTATCACAAGTAATATTGCCATCAGTATCTAAATTACTATTTTGTAATTTAAGGTCGCCGCCTTGAAATTCAATACCGTTGCCGATAATTAATTTATTTAAGAACTTATTAGTTCCACCGAATTGATTATCAGCAGTAATATAAGCACCATTTGTTACGGTATCGGCTTCGCCAATTAATCTACCTTGAAATGTATTGGATGTAATAGCATTGGCATTAGTTATGTTTTTGCTACTCATTTCAATATCATCGGTCATTGTTAATCCGTTTAAATTACCCAATGAAGTGATGCTTGGTTGAGCAGCTTGTGAAACAGTACCATTAAATGAGGTAGCAGAAACAATATTTACATTACTAATATTTTGTTCATTGGCATCTAAAGTGTTGCCCAATCTAAGAGCATTAAATGTTTTGATACCTAATACAGTTTGTGGAGTATCACCGATTATTTTTAAGGCGCCGCCTGTTGCGAGGTCATCAATGGTAACAACAGCATTACCGTTTTCAGCGAAGACGACATCTTTTCCAGCAATAGTTAAAGTTCCATCTAAACTAGTGGCGGATGTAGCGACACCCGTTACATTACCGATGAAAGTATCAGCTTGTATTTGAGAACCGGTGCCACCGATTAATTTATGAGAACCGAAACTTATATTACCATCCATAGTTAATTGGTCTAATGTTCCGACGCGTGTAATATTGGGTTGTTGAACAGTTGTTAAAGTTCCAGTTAAAGAAGTAGCAGTAATAACAGAACCAGCACTACCAGTAATAGCATTTCCTCCAAATGATGTATTGCCATTTAAAGTCAATGAATTTAATACAGCAGATTTATCTAAGGAATTGACAATAGTGGAATCATCATTTGCTAAGACTTTACCTTTAAAATGACCGATAACATCACCAGTTAATTCGGATTCTATTTTAGGTACAGTAATTTTTTGTAAGACGGGATTAAATTTTAAGGAAGTGTTAACGAAAGATTGTTTATTACCTTCACCACTTGTAGTAAAAGCAATATGTCTATCGGCATTAGAAGCATCATCTAAAGCTACTTGTGTATGAATAGGGACAATATCGGCGCTACCGTCAAAACTAACATTACCAATATTTACAGCTGTTTTTAAGATAGTAGTAGTAGCAGAATTTCCAGTTGTGTCTTGATTACCAATTTGATTAACACCGTTTAAATTGATGGAAGCAGTTCCATCGAAAGCAACGCCACCGATAGTTAAATCGTTTTTGAGTAATTTAGTAGCGGAATCGGCGTTACCAGTTACAGAACCAGTAAGATTACCAGTGAATTTACCAAGAACTTCACCATCTTCTAAATCAGTTTCAATTGTGAAATTTCTAGCAATCATATTAGATTCAGATGTTATTTCACCAGAAGCAGTAATAGTGTTGATAGTTAAGCTTCCATTTACAGATTCGAAATTACCTGTTGCTTTGATATCCGCATTTCCTAAAATATCACCAGTTACTTCTAAATCAATAAGAGTGCCGACTTTTGTAATTCTATTTTGGTTTGCGGTTTTAATAAGGCCAGTAAGGTCACCGGTTATATCTTTATCAGTAGGGACAATAATACCATCGGAGAATGTTTTAAGTCCGCTAATATTTTGGTCAGTAGTAGTCATAACACCACCAGCTGATTCTACATTAGTGAAATTGGTTTGTTGAGATCCGAGTTCAATAGCAGCGAGTTTATTTCTTTCAGCAACTTCAATTATGTGATTAGAACCAGGTGTTAATCCAGTGATATCAGCAGTTGTAATTTGAATACTTTCAGTTCCGTCGAAATTTTTACCAGCAATTTGGACAGGTAATCCAGTATCAGGTCTAACCGATAATTTTTTAGAAGTTCCTGATTCGCCAGTAATATCACCGACAATGGCGGTAGCAAATCTTTTTTCACCGAAAATATTTTCAGTAATATGAGATGCTAAATCATCAGCAGTTCCTTTTTGCATTCGATTGCTGATTTGATTTGTAATAGTAGTGGCGAAATTTTCGTCATCTCCGATAGCAGTAGATAATTCATTTAAAGTATTTAATAATTCTGGAGCGCCATTGGTTAATGTTTGAATAGCGGATTCATTTGATGTGATATTGGTTTTGTTGATAGCGATTTGGTCTAAACTAGCAGGTTCGGCGCCGGTTCCCTGAGAGAAAGATTGTATTTTTGTTTGCAAGGCGTCAGATAACTTGGCCATTACAACTTGATTATCCAAAATTTTACTAGTTAAAACAGCACCATCAGTAATATGTCCAGTTTTAATAGCATTATTTTTAATATTAGTATGGTCGATAGTATCTAATGCGATTTTACCAGTATTGCCACCAGTAACAGCATTTTGTAAAATTTGGTTTGTTCCGACAGAATCATTTGCCATTTTTGCTTGAGTAATGGCGGCGGAATTAATGGTATTTGTTTTCACAGCATTGTCGCTGATAGTAACAACGCCGCTATTAGTGATGGTAACATCTTTTGAAAGAGTTACACTAGTAAAGCCACTTCCATTACCTATTAATAATTCTTTATCGTTGACAGTTTTTTCGGTTAAATTGCCAGTGGTATCTGTATCTCTAACAAGAATTGCATTTCCACTGATTTGTTGGATTTTACCAATAGTTATGGAATTATCGATAACTTTACCAGTAGATATAGAATTTTCGGCTAATTTTAAATTAGTAACAGTTTGATTTACAATTTTTTCCGTATTAACAGAATTAGCAGCTAATTTTTCTTGTGTAACATTAAGATTAACAATATTAGAAGTTGCAACAGAATTATCATCTAATTCGTTATTGGTAACAGCATTATTAGCGATTTTCAAAGTAGTGACATTGCGGTCAGCTATTTGTAAAGTTTGGACGGAGTTAGTGTCAAGATTAACGTTTTTAACTTCACCGGGTTTGATGTTTTCAGAATGGATGGTATCAAAATCGATATTACCAGTAGCACCACCTAAAATAGTTTTTACAGCAATTTCATTATTAGTAACAGCATTGGCTGCGATTTTTGTGGTTGTAACTTCGCGATCATGAATTTTATTACGTGTGATAGCATTATTAACAATAAGGACTTCTCCATTATTTTCAATAACAGTGTCGCCACTTAAAGTTGCTGCTGTAAATCCCATACCATTGCCAATAAGAATTTGTTTATTATTTAATCTAATATCGCTTAGAGTTCCAGCATCATTACTATTTCTAACTAATAAACTATTAGATGGAACATCTTGAATTTTAGCATAAGTAACATTTTTATTAGCAATTGCATCAGTAAGAACATTTGAAGCTTTAATATGTTCAAAATGAACGGCATTTGTATTTAATTCGAATTCAGTTACAGCATTTTGAGCAATTTTTTCACTAGTCACATTGCGATTTAATATTTTATCAGTAACAACAGAATTGGTGCCTAATTTATTAGCAGTTACATTTAAATTTTTAATTTTGGAAGTAGTAACAGCATTATTGGAAATGTCGGTTTCAAGAATAGTATTTGCGGCGATTTTTTCACTGGTGATAGAACTATCTAAGATATTTCTAGTATGTATTGAATTATCAGCCATTTCAAGATTACCAATAGTTTGTTCAACGATTCTATTGTTTTGAATAGTTCTAGCGGCAATTTGGTCATTGGTCACAGCATTGTAAGCGATTTTGCTAGTAGTAACATTGAGATTAGAGATTTTAGAAGTAATGACAGCGCTATTTAATATTTTTTCAGTAGTAACCGCGGAATTTTCGAGTTTATCAGTGGTAACATTGAGATTGACAATTTGAGCAGTAGCAATAGAATTATTAGCCATTTTAGAATTGGTAACATTGCCATTGATAATTTGAATAGTTCCTACAGAATTGTCAGCCATTTTTTCTTGTGTAATATTTTCATTGATAATATTAGAAGTTGCCACAGAATTATCTGCCATTTTATTATTAGTAACAGCGTTGTTTTCTATTTGGATGGTACCAACAGCATTATCTTCTATTTTCTCACGAGTTACATTTTTATTAATAATTTTATTAGTAGTTATAGAATTATCAGCTATTTTTTCAGTAATAACTTGTGAATCACCGATTTTCATAGTAGTAACAGCTCCGGTACTTATTTTAGAAGTAGTAACGGCGAGATTTTGAATTTTAGAAGTGATAACGCTGTCAGTTCTCAAATGATAATCGTAAATACTATTTAATGCAATTTGAGCATCACCGACAGCTCTTTGTTGAATTTTGGAAGTAGTAACAGCTTCTGGTCCAATTTTACTAGTAGTAATATTCAAATCTTTGATATGTTTTGTTTCGATATCATTAAGGTCGATGTCTTCATTAATAGTAATATGGTCTGTTTTGGCACATGAACCGTTAAGTCTTGTAATAACATCAGTTGCAATATTATTTGGATTTCCCAAAGTATCAGCTAATTCTTTAAGCGTATCTAATGTTCCAGGGGCACCGTTAATTAACTCTTGGATTCGAGCTTCCATTTCTGCTGTGCTAACAGCATCTTTTCCACTCATTATCCATCGAGTTTCTGCTTCAGACCACATAATAAACTCCCGATCTACCGGATGGTCTGGAAAGTCTGCAATGTCCGTTGACATCACATTCTGAGCACCACGTCTTGCGTCTCTTTTCGTTCTTGGATTATTTCTGAACATTTATGTATATAATTTATATAATTATTTATATACATATTTAACAAAAAGGTCCTGTTGGTCTTTGGTTTTTATCAACTACTAAATCATTTGGCAGGATAAGTTGAGGTCTATCGAAAAATTTACAAGTATTGCGATCGTTGATACTTGGCTTAAATTTTGAACTTTTAGGTTTTGCTAAATTGGTAGAGCCTATTCCGAATAAATTACTCTCGATATCAGTGGTATTATTTGACAAAACATTTTGATTATATGCTGAACGCATTGGTCCAACTAAAATTCCTAAATCTGGAATACAAGTCTTCGTTAAAATGTTTTCTTTATCTAAAATAGATAATTTGAATCTGTCTTGTCTTGCTCTGTCTTGACAATACATCTGGTGTGTATTTTTTAAATGTGTGCTAGCCATTATTATATAAAATAAAAATATTATTATTAATTTTTTAACGCTTTTAAAATATTTTCATACGATGTTTCACTGATATCATTGATATTAAAATAATCTTTTAAACATTCGTGCAGTAAATAGAATAGGTCATAATTGAATAGAATTACAAAGCAATAATACTGTTCTTTATCGTGAGTTAACCATCCGTAATGTTTATGATTTAATACTTTATCGAAAATATTAATAAATGATTTGTTATCTTTTAGTTTATTGAAAAGGGTTCTTTGTGCGTTATAAATTATATCATCGTCAAAAGTATCTAATCCAAATACTTTTAAAAATTCACAACGATATTGTGTTTCTGATTTATCACTATCTTCAATTGTATTATAAGTTAATACACTATTAGTATCATATCTATATTTGTCTTTTTCTGTTAATTCATTCATACGTATAAATATATCTGTTTATATGTATTTAAATTAATTATTGTCTTTTTCTTTTAAAATAATCTTGGTCTCTTGTTAATTCTCTAGAAGGTAATCCGCCTCTAATCCATCCATTCGCAGCGACTCCTTCTACTAAATTAGCAGGATTTTGAATGGTAGCTTTTAAAGAAGGCACCAGGTCAACATCGGTATTGCGATGTGATTTTTCGGAATTTAACATGCAACTTTTGGCATCCCTAATTTCACCACCTTGGAATAATTTACTTTCTAATGCCGGGTTAGATGGGCCTTTTCCTAAAAAGGGGACGGTTAAGAAAGGTCTCTGTTGTAAAGTAATTCTACATTTTGGATTGGTTTGTGTTCCACCAATTCTTAAATTAGAATCGCTATCTATATTGCAACTATCAGCAATACCTTCACCTCCGGAATAAAAAACATTTGGTTGTGAAGTGGCAAATTCAATTGGCTTTTCCATGCCACACCATTTTTCAAAATGATTTTGTGTTAAATATGTTCCTATTTTTTGATTTTGCAAATCTCGATCAGATATACCACAAGGGTCTTCTCCCAATCTAGTTAATTTATCAAACTTTAATACATTGCTCATCTTATATATTTTATCATAAGATAAAATATATTTTAATTAATAATAAATATTACCGACTCGTCTATTTAGTTTTGAACATTGGTCGCTATCACCTTCTTTACAAGAAGGCATATTACCATAACAAAATTGAGCAAAGTCTTTTTGTTTATTTGGTATACTGGTATTTGGCATAGAATGAAAATTTCTCATATTATTTTGGAAAGATAAATTATCTCCTAAATCTCGAAACATTTTATCATTTTGAGCTTTTTCATCAATTTTCTCTTTTATTCGAGTATTATAAGATGGGGCAGCTTGTTCTCTTGTAGGATTATCTTTATATTCCGTCATTAATACATTCATTAAAGGATTTTTTTTGGTTGGATTGGTGAATTTATCTTCAAATACTTCTAAAAATTTAGTATTTCGATTTCCTTCAAAACCTTCTTTCATTGCTTTCTTTTTCAGAATTTCTTTTTCGTTTCTCTCGTATTGTGTTTTATATACAACAACTATTACAACTAATGTAATAACACTGCTAATTAATATTCGCGTTGATCGTGTCAAAAAATATCCTAAAATAGTTAATAATAATATTGTTCTTGTAACGGCATTTAATTTTCTAGATAAAGAAAAGTCTTCATTTGGCCATAACTCTTTTATGCCCTCTTTATCAAATAATACCAATGGGTTATATAACCAGAATTCACTCATAATATATATAATTAAATGTTATATTTTATTTAACATTTTTTCTCTTTTTTCTTTTTTTTCTTTTTCTTTTTCTTTTTCTTTTTTGCAACTTGTTGTTCTTCCTCTGGAATTCGCGAGCTTTTTTGCATTTTCTTATCGTCTTTGAATACTTGATGAACATAATTTTGTTGTTTCAATCTTTCTCTTTCTTCTTTTCTTTTTTGTAATTTTGCTAACATTCTTTCTCTTTGTTTTGCTCCTCTCATTTTTTGTTGTAAATTACTTTGCATAGCATTTAAATTTACTTTTTGTTTCCCTAAATTACCCATATTATGCATTCCAGGCATACCCATTTGTTTAAACATTTGTTCCATATTTTTTACACCGGGAATACCTTTCATTTTTTTCATTAAATCACTGGCCTCTTGCATTAATTCACTTTCTTTTATTTCCCCTGATTTTATCTTTTCATCTAATTTTGAACCCACTTTTTTTATCATACCCATTAATTTTCCTGGATTCTTAAAAAGTTTTTCAAAAATGGTATTAACATTCGCATTTTCATCTATATTCAAGTCCATTTCACTTGCTGTTTCTTCTGCTATTTCACTTGCTAATTTACCTAATTTGCCATTTAATAAACTACTAATATGGTCGTTTATTTCGTCAGGATTTGGCAAGTTTTTAGATATATCTTTTGGGTCAAAATTCATTCCACTTAAATCTATACCATTTAAATCTATACCACTTAAATCTATACCACTTGTATCAAATAAATTGGACATATCATTTATAGTTTCTTCTAATTTACTTTTGAATTCATCTTCATTAATAGCTTCAAATAATTTTGCTGTTTCGCCAAATGATTCAGCTTCTGTCAAATTTTTAGAAATACAAAATAATATTAATTGTAAATATTTCCAAATTGTGCTTTTTGTTGTTTCTGATATATCTTCCTTAAAAAAATATTGAAAATCTACATTTGGTAAAAATTTAGTATCTACTTTTTCATCGTCGAATATCTCTTCATTCTTATACAAAATGTCGAAAAATCTACCCGGATATACCTGGCTACAATAGAAATATAATTCTTTACTTTCCTTTCCTGCTAATACTTGTTCTTCATCTAAAGTCATTAATTCTTTATATTCTGGAAATACCAATATCAAATCATTTAAAAAATCTACCATTATTTTGTTGAATTCTTCAGGAACATCAATAAGTTCTCTAATTCTCTCTTCTTCTCTCTTCTCTTCGTCGGATTTCACTTTGTCCATTTAAATATAAATATCTCTTATTTTTTATATTTAAACTAAGTTAAATTATTTACTGTTAAAATATAATCTGCTTATTTTTGTCAAATTTTGAAAATATTTAATTGATTTTTTTAAATTTTCTTCATCCATTGTTTGAACCAATGATTTAATTTCTTGCATCCAATCTTCATTTGTTTTTCTATCCCACTTTCCATAATTTAATTCTTTTTCAAAATCATGAGTCATAAAAAAATTCAAATTACCTTTCATAACCTCATCGCCATACGGCTTCGCTACCAAATTCATCCAACATTCTACTAATTTTCTTGGATTATATTTTTTAAATGTATCAACCATTGTTTTACCTGCTCTTAGTTCATTATTTTTTGGATATAATTTGATTAATTCATCATAGAAATCGGCTAAATGTTCACCAAATACTTTTGCTAAAGACGTCATTAATAATATTAAAGTGATTATATTTAAATTAATATTATTATACTTATTTCAATGAGAAATCCTGTTTTGGGGGTAATTTGGGTTGTTGTACTACAGCATTTCTTGATTCTTGATATTGTTTAATGGCGCTTTCGTCTAATTTTTCTTTCACATAATCTTCTGGTGGGGTATCTATCATAATTTTATCTTCTAAAGTTACAAATGAATGCATTTGTCGCATGCCACCTTCTCCCTTTACACCCATGTCATCACTTGATTGGTCTAAATAACTATAATTGTCTGACATGTTAGTACCCATTTCTCCGGTAAAACTATATGCTAAAGGTTCTCCATTTTTATTAGTTGACGTCTTTCTTTCTTTATCAAAATCATCTCTAAAAAAATGTAAAATTTCATCTCCAAATAATATTCTATTTCCCGCGTGTAATAATAACATTGCTGGAACTTTTTTAATATTTTGTGGTAAAATTACTGTATCGCCGTTATCTAAAAATATTGTTATTTTACCTTGGTTGATTTCTCTTTTATCGATCGGGATAAAATGTATATAATCTTTGACTGAACTTCTGCTTAATATTTTAATAATCTTATCGCTATTTTTACAAAATTTACTATAATAAATTATTTTATCTTTGCCCATATATTATTTCAAAATAAAAACCCAACTAAAAAATAACTTATTGAATTGATTTAATTTAAAAATAAATATTATTATTTTATATAATGAATAATACTGTCCTCTCCGAAGAAAAAGAAATCATATTGCCAAAGTGGAATCCAATTATAAATAGTCAAGGTAAAGTCAATGGTATATTAAAGTTTACAATGTCTAATACTAATGTAAGCGTTGCCAATGCTTTAAGAAGGACTATTCTTTGTGACATTCCTAGTGTTGTTATTAAAAATCCTCAGTTCATAAATAATAATTCACAATTCAATAATCAAATACTTCAACAAAGATTAAGTTGTATTCCATTGAATATCGACCCTGATGATAATTTAGATTTAAAAAATCTTCAGTTGATAGTTGAAGAAAATAATGATAGTGATGAATTGAAACTTGTCACTACTGCCAATTTTATGATATATGATAAATCTAGCGACAAATATATGGACGTTGGGTCTTTGAGTCAAATATTAAAGCCTAATAAAATTACCGGTGAATATATCTTATTTTGTAGATTAAAACCTAAGTTATCTAATGAAATACCAGGTGAAAATATCAATATTAAAGCTGATTTGGCAATTGGAACGCCAATTGAAAATGGCTCTTATAATGTAGTATGCACTTGTGCTTATGGTAATACTCCTGATAAAAATTTAATTCATCAGGAAAGACAAAATTTTGAAAACTCATTGTTGGAAAAAAATATGTTAGAACAAGATGTTGAAGATGCTCTTCAAAATTGGGATAATCACAATTATAAAAGATATTATCTGAAAAATTCATTCGATTTCTCTATTGAAAGCGTAGGTGTATTTAAAGAATCGGACATTATATTCAAAGCTTGTAATATAATCAATTTTGGATTAATGAAAATAAAAGAAAATCAAGATAAAAAAAATTACACATTTGTAAAAAATAAGGTTGCGTTAGAAAATTCAGTTGATATTATATTATATAATGTTGATTATACATTAGGAAAATTATTAGAATTGATAATGCATAAAGAATATTTTGTAAATCAAAAAGTATTATCTTATTGTGGATTTTTAAAACCACATCCACACGAAGATGATTCGATACTTAGAATTGCTTTCAAAAAAAGTAAAAATTTCACTGATGATAATATTGAAACTATGATGAGAGACTCTTGTGGAATAGGACAACAGATTTTTACAAGTGTTCAATCTGATTTCGCTCAATAATTAAAAAATTATTAATATATTAATTTTTTAATTTATACTTTATTATCTTTATTGTATTTATCCCAATCATAATTGATTACGTGTAACAAACGCGGTGTTTCTAAGTTATTAACATAATTCACCACTTTTCCTTTATTCATATATTCATTGGTGTCTTTATAATTTTCAAGATATAATTGATGTAAATAATACATATGAGTTTTATATTGATATGGAAACTCTTTAATTGGTTTCTCTTTTTTTATATAACAACTAACATAACAATTATGTAGTTTCTTTGTATAATTATGTAAATCATTTCTGAAAGTATTAAATATAGTAGCATTTTCTGGAAAATATTTTAAATATTCTCTAACATTTCCTTTCTTTCGCAATTCATAATATGTGTATTGCAATCTTGGTGAATTACCTTTCAAATATTTGATTTTGTTATATTCCGGATTTGTAAATTTAATTCTATCTAATTTGGTGTTAATCATATAACCTGGAAAATTAAAATCATGATGCGACTTCAATAAGTCTTTAAAATCTTCTTTCGTTATATTGCTATTTTCTGGATAACAAACTTTTGGTAGCAATATGTTTTCACAACTAGGCGTCTTTATAATTAATGCTAGTTTATTATGCAACATGTTCCTTGGAACCGGTGTTACTTTACCTTGATTATTAGTATTACAAGAAATATTAGTCACTGCATATACATTGGTCAACCATACTTTCTTCTCTTCTATCTTGCATACCCGTTTATTATCGGGATGTTGTAAAATAAAACTATAACAAAAATTTTTATCAAAATCATTCAAATCTATTTCCATTTCATTCAACGTCTCTAAAAACATATATCTGAATGTATTTTTTGATTCATAATTGTATTTACTTTTAGCTCCAATTTGACTTCTTGTTGATAATTCCCATTCACCCAATGATGGTTGCCAAAATAAATTTATCATTGTGCCTTCTATTGTTTCTTCCACCCAAAATTCATTATTATCATATTGTGAAAATAAAGTATCAATATCCATATTCGTCTTACTTTTCGGAGGCGCAAAGCACAAAACGTTACCATCTTCATCTACAATTATTGACCTAAAACGTCCAAGAGTTGTTTCTAATTCGTCTCGAGAGACCTTTCTATTTTTATTACTTCTATCATATTTTAATACATATAGTCCTTGATCCGATACATTTACAGAACATTCTTTTTGATATTCTTTATCTTTCAACAATTTTTTGATATCAAATATATTATTCAAATCATAACTAGTCTCTAACAAATTCATTTTGTTTTATTATATGGGTTTCTTTTTAAATTATTATAATAAATCTATTTTCATTTGAATATAATTTCTATTATAAATATAAGAATAATGCAAAATAATGAAAAAACAAATGAAGAATTTGAACCAATGCTAGGTATGATTATAAAAATTGTAGCACCAAACGATAGTAGATTTGATAATAAATATTTTTTAATAGATTATTTAGATGATAATCTTATGAAAATAATTGATGATAATTATAAAACCTATAATTTAACTATTGAAAATAATGAATTTAATGAAAAAAGTATATCATATATTTTACCAGTTCACACTCCTCTTTATCTTGGATATGCTAAGCAAAACGGTTTAATTCCCGGAACTTGGTGGACAATAGAATATAATCCAGAAAATGCAAACCCTCAATTATATAATGGTGAAATAACTAATTTAGAAGAAGATCAAATAGAATTTAAAATCCAAGATACTGAAGACATAATGTATATTGATTTTAAATATAAAGGTATTCCTTTAGATATGCCTATTAAATTTTATAAGGCAGTCGATCCGATGCCTAAAAAAAATATAGTTAAAGATATTAATAATAATTTGTTAGTTGATTCAAGATTTGAAGAAGAAGATGGTTGGGCTGATATGATGGATGAAGAGGATGAAGAATTAAGAGAAAAAGATAATGTAGAAACTGAAAAAAAAACACTAATAATGGAAGCCGACCAAATCGAATTCAAAATATTGGACGAAAATGTCACATTCGATGTTGAAAAGCAAGAAGAAGAAAAAATATATCATATTACAGTTCAAACTGATGATTTATTGCAAAGTATATTATCTAATGTCCCATCTAATAAAAGAACACCTCAAAAATTACAAGAAATATCATTAATTATTAACAGGTTTGTAGAATTAAGGAAAGAATTTTCCGAATTTAATGAATTTGAAAATACAGAAACCTGGAAAAAATATAGTGAATATAAACCCATAGTAAATAGTTTAAAAAAATTAGACAAAAATATTAATTGGATTATACCTATTGTAAAAAATCAACTTTCCATATTTTTCAATAAAACAAAAGAAGTTAACGATGACCGTGATATGATAGTAAAAAAAAACGATACTAGCTTTTTGGAAGAAGCTCGAGTCAAAAGAAAATATCATGCGAAGATTTATAATAATGAAGAATTCAACAAATATGAATTCATTAATAATAAATCATTTAAACCAAGTCATTTTATACCTAACGATAAATCAAATATTTTAACACAAACAGAAGGAAAATATAGTTTTAGAACAAATACAGATTTATTAACTATTAGTAGTAATTTAAACAATAATCTTGAATCTAGCGTAATTGATGTCAATAATGATAAACTTAATATCGGGACTTTTAATACACACTCATATATTACCGGTCAATATAGATTACATCCTATAAAAAATGATTTACATGAAAGATATCAATTTTCTAAGAATGATGTTGTCCCTATGATAGGTTTGCTTTTATTACCTAGACCATATTTAAAAAAATCTCAAGAAACCTTCATATCTACTAGTATATATAATAAAGTTAATTTTCACCAAACCCCATTATTATATTTCAATTATTTAAAGCCTAATAAATATATTCGAAAAATCAAAATCAATACTAACAGTGAATATAATAATTTACTTAATTTGAAAAATAATATGTATTACCATTACGACCAAAATAATGTTAATTATGACGATAGAAATAAATCAGAAGACTTAGATATGTTTTTAAATAAAGTGATACCTGATACAAAGAATATTATTCAAGAAGATATTCTCAACAAAAATTTCCAAAATTGTTGTTCTTATGAGAGATTTTTATATAAATTACAACCATATCATATTCAACATAAAAATATAAATAAAGACCATCTTTCTGTTATACTGCCGCAATTGCGAGAAGAAATTGAATATATTAGATCACAACAACAAAAAAAAATAAATGATATTAATTTATATTTTAAATATTTACCAAATACTCGTCTCACTTTATCATCATTAATCGATATAATA
>Ga0315315_10002990_pt1 | contig 15484 bp, 16 predicted proteins | sample M140m3416metaG_FD_203699 | JGI IMG/M metagenome (GOLD analysis project Ga0315315, IMG submission 203699) | Ammonia-oxidizing marine archaeal communities from Monterey Bay, California, United States - M1 40m 3416 | ecosystem: Environmental > Aquatic > Marine > Intertidal zone | place: USA...
TGTAACATTTTAAAATAATGTTAAGAAATATATTTTTTTTTGTAATTTTTTTTTCAGGTATAATTTTAATATCACTTATATTTTTACCATCATTATTATTACCTCAAAATTTTGTTTTAATTGGTGGTAGGTTGATGGGTCACTGGGCGAGCTTCTGTTTAAAAACAATCTTATCAATTAGAATAAAAATTTTAGGAAAAGAAAATATTATAACTGATAAAAAATTTTTTATTGCAGCTTCTCATCAATCAATGTTTGAGACCTTTTATCTCCAAACAATTTTTAACTCTCCTGTATTTATTTTAAAAAAAGAATTAATGCTTATTCCAATTTTTGGCTGGTATTTAAAAAAAATTGGTTCAATTTCAATAAAAAGAAATAAAGTCACAAAAGATAATTTGAATTTTTTTTACGACATAAAAAATATAATCAATAAAACTCAAAGACCATTAATAATTTTTCCTCAAGGTACAAGAGTAAAACCAGATGAAAGACCACCCTTTAAAAAAGGTGTTGCTAGGATTTATGAAGAATTACAAATTTCTTGTCAGCCAGTTGCTATAAATTCAGGTCACGTTTGGCCAAAAAAGGGGCTTAAAAGTACAAATAAACAAATCACTATTTCTATACTACCAAATATAGATTTTGGGATGGAAAAAAATGAATTTGTAAAAAAATTAGAAGAAAAAATTTATACTGAACTGAATAATATCAATTAGCCTTTCATAGGCATAACAACGTAAATACTATCAAAATCCCCTGGATCTTTAATCAAAGCTGGTGATCCGGTGTCATTAAAATATATTTCTATTTTTTCACCATCTAACTGTGAGGCAACATCAATTAAATATCTAGAATTAAAACTTATTTCTAAATCATGATCAAATTTAACATTTAACGTTTCATTACCATCACCACTGTTTGTATTATTTACAGACAGGTTTAAGGCATCTTTTGTCAAACTAAATTTGACACCATCTTTTTTATCAAGAGATACTGACGCCACACGATCAACTGATCCTGAAAATGATTTAAGTTCTATTTCAAGTTTTTTTTTGTTATTTTTAGGAATTACTTGAATATAGTTTGGAAATTTTCCATCAATTAACTTTGAAATCAAAATACTATCATTAAATTCAAATTTTATTTTAGATTTAACATTAGATATTTTTATATCTCCATCATAATTATCTAACAGTGATACTAGTTGAAAAATTGTTTTTTTTGGCAAAATAATTGGTTCAAAATCAATTTTTTTTTCAAGTCGTATTTTTGAAATTGACATTCTATGGCTATCAGTTGCAACTGCGGTTAAATAGTTCTTATCTTCAACTTCTGTTTGATGAAAATATATTCCACTTAGATAATGTCTAGTTTCATCAGTAGAAACCGAAAATTTGCATTTATTTAGAAGTTTTAATAAATTTTTGGAATTTATAGTAAACTCATTGTCGTTAAAATCCTCATCCGTTAATGGAAATTCCGAAGGACTTAAGCAATTAAGATTAAAATTAGATTTTTCAGACTCTATTTGAAGTTTATTCATGTCTGATAATGATAAATTTATTTTTTTTCCTGGAGTAAATTTTCTTACTATATCATAAATAGTGGAGGAAACAGTTGTGGTTTTCCCTTCTTCAATAACTTCAATATTTTTTATTTGATGTATAAATATTAAATCAAGATCTGTTGCAGTAATTGTTAATAGCGAGTTACTTACATCTAATAAAACGTTTGAAAGAATAGGAAGCGTACTTCTTTTTTCAATTACTCCCTGACAATAGCTAAGAGCTTGTTGTAAATCTTGTTGATTAACATTAAATTTCATTATCTTTATTATTATATAATATCTGATTTTTTAATTTATTTATATTATCTACCATTAAAGGATCACTTTCTTTTAACTTTTCTATAGTTTTAACAGAATGGATGATTGTCGTATGATCTCTATTGGAAAACTCTCTTCCAATCTCGGGTAATGATTTTGAAGTTAAAATTTTAGTCAAGTATATAGCTGTTTGTCTTGGCCTAACAAGATATCTTGACCTTCTCGAAGACAACATTTCATTTTTACTAATTTTAAAAAATTTACATACCAGTGTTTGAATTAGATCTATTGTGACTTTATTTTCTGAGATATTTAACAGATCTTTTAAAACAACTTTTGTTTCTCCTAAATTAGGTGCTTTATTATATATCCTTGAAAAAGAGACTATTCTATTTATAGCCCCTACTAGTTCTCTTATGCTGGTTGTGATTTCTGTGCTGATATAATCTTGAATTTCTTTTGAAATACGTATTTGGTCAGAATAAAGTTTATTTAATTCATCAGTTTTTTGTTCAACAATCTTTTTTCTCAACTCATAATCAGGTTTCTGTATATCAATCACTAAACCTCCAGAAAATCTAGATTTAATTCTTTCTTGAATTCTTGATAATTTATTTGGTGATCTATCTGCCGAGACTATTATTTGAGATCCTTTGTCCAGCAAAGCATTAAATGTATGGAAAAATTCTTCCTGCATTGCCTCTTTTCCATTCATAAACTGAATGTCATCAATTAATAATATATCTGTATTTCTAAAATATTCTTTAAATTTAACCATATCATTTGATTTTAAAGATTTAACAAATTGATACATAAATCTTTCTGCTGAAATAAACATCACTTTATTATTTTTCTTTAATTCTAAACCAATAGCATTTAGCAAGTGAGTTTTCCCCATTCCAACACCACCATATATATACAACGGATTATAATGAGAGATATTTTCAGAGACCTTTATTGAAGCTTCATAAGCCAATTTATTGCTTGAGCCTGTTAAAAAATTATCAAATCTTTTATTAGGGTCTATTCGATTATATTGAAGATACGAGTCTTTTATAAAAGAAACATTCTTTTTATCATCAAAATTTTCAATTTCTTTCTCTTTTTTATCTTCTTTATTTATTTTTAATTCAGCAATTTTAAATTCAATTCTAATGATATCCTTTTTATAGCTTCTAATTATTTGTAAGATTTGATCTAAATATCTTGATGTAATCCAATCTCTAATAAACCTTGTTGGAACAGTCAACAAAACATAATTATTAAATTCCTCTACAAAATTAATTTTTTTTAACCAACTCTCATAAATTTCTAACCCTAATTTATCTTTCATTTGAGATTGGACTGCACTCCAATCTAATTCTTGATGCTTTAAATTGTTATTTTTTAATGTGTTATTCATTTGTAGGGGAAAGTTCAGTTAGAACCATAATAATTTTTTTGCAACAAATAATTTTGATATTTTAAAAATAAATTAAATCTAGGATTGTGTAAAAATTAATAATTTATAAAAAATTCTTTGACAATATTTTTTTTTGTGTATCTTAATTTAAAAGTTATTCTTAAAAAAATAATATAGAATAAATTTACTAAATCTAAATATTGTAAATATAATTTTTAAAAACATACATAATGCGTATCATTATGGTTGATTCAACTACAGGTAAAATAATTATAATGAAGCTATTTTTTTAGTAATTCTAGAAACATTTCTAGAAGCATTTTGCTTCTTAATAATTCCAGTTTTTGCAATCTTCATCATCTCAGAATTCAATTTAGGCAAGAATTTAAGAGCCTCATCTTTTTTTTTATCATCAATTAAAAGGTTCATCTTCTTAAGAGCATTTTTATATCGACTCTTTCTAGCTTTGTTTACCTTGGTTTGTTTAGATATTCTTCTTATTCTCTTAATTGCTGATTTTGTGTTTGCCATATTCGCAGGGGTATAACTTGAGAATTTATATCGGTCAATCAAATAATCATTTAATTTTGACAAGTATTACAAAAAAAAGTTGACCTATTAACAATTACTTTTTTTATAATCTTGCCTATACAATTAGCTCTTTTACATACCAACCCTTCTCTTTGATATACATTAAAATTGTCTTGAAAGCTTCCTTTATAACCATCTGTGTTTTTAAAATCTCTTATACTAGAGCCACCTTTTTGAATGGCTTTTAAAAGAACTTTTTTTGAATTTATGATTATTTGAATACAGTCTTTATTATTTAAAAATCTTATTTTTTTATTTGGATTTATTCTACTCATAAATAATATTTCACTTGCATATATATTTCCTATCCCTGATACAAATTTTTGATCAATTAAAAGATCTTTAATACATCTATTTTTATTTTTTATAAATTTTTTAAAATATTCAAGATTAAATTCTTTATTAAATGGCTCTGGCCCTAAATGTGAAAACCTCTTTTTTAAATTATCAATAGTTTTTATTATCTGAAAAAAACCAAAACGTCTTGGATCGTTATACACAATTTTAAACTTATCAAAAATTATTTCTATATGATTATGTTTTTTTGGCAAAATAAGAGAATTATAAAAACTCAAATTAGAAAAATCATCTTTTTTTTTATTATTAATTAAATGTATAGTTCCAGACATTCCTAAATGAATTAAACAAAACTCATTATTTGAAAGATAAATAATTAAATATTTAGAGAATCTTGAAACTTTGTAAATTTTTTTATGTTCAAGAAATCTTTTAAAATTATTAGGAATTTTAATTCTTAAATTTTTATTTCTTATAATTACTTTTTTAACCTTTTTTTGTCGAATTTTTTTATCTAAAGATTTTCTAACGATTTCTACTTCTGGTAATTCTGGCATTTAATACTATATTGATTATATAAAACTAATTATGCAACAATATCTCCAAAATCAAAAAGGGCTAGTTCAAAGTGTATTTGATCGAGTTTACGACAAATATGATCTTATGAACGATTTTATGTCTTTGGGAATTCATAGGATATGGAAAAAAAATTTAATTAACATGATGAATCCATCTCAAAAAAGTAATTTAATTGACGTTGCTTGTGGTACGGGTGATATTGGAAAATTGTTTCTAGACAATACTAAAAAGAGTTCAGCAATAACATGTGTTGATCCTAACAAAAGTATGATCAATAAAGGAAGGTCAAAATTAAATAAATATAAAAATATTGATTGGATCATTTCTCAAGCAGAAAAACTACCAGTATTAGAAAATTCTTTCAATTTCTATACCATTAGCTTTGGTCTCAGAAATACAAAAAATATTAGTAAGGCTTTATCAGAAGCTTATAGAGTTTTAAAGCCTGGTGGTAGATTTTTATGTCTAGAATTTTCAAAAATACAAAATTCTAATTTAAATTTTATTTATGAAAATTATTCAAAACTAATTCCTCTGATAGGTAATTTTATTGCAGGAGAAAAAGAACCCTATGAATATTTAATTAAAAGTATTGAAAAATTTGTTAATCAGGAAGAATTGATTTCCCTAATGGAAGAAAATAACTTTAAAAAATGTTTTTACCGTAATTTATCTGGCGGCATTGTGTCAATTCATAGTGGTTGGAAATTTTAATGATAAAAAAACTAATTACTTTATTTAAACTAGGTAGAAAAGTTGCAAAATCGGATATACTTAAAATTACTTCTAAATTTCAAGAACCCCCATTTACAATAAAAATTTTATTTAAGATTCTATCTTTTTCTTTCACAGAAAATAAAAATATAAATACAACTCTAGATGAGGGTGAAAAATTATCAAATTCTTTACAATCAATGGGCACAACTTTTATTAAACTTGGGCAATTTCTTGCAACAAGACCAGATATCATAGGTATTGATCTGTCAAAAAAATTGGAAAATTTGCAAGATCGATTACCCCCTTTTTCAATTTATCAAGCTAAAGAAATAATTAAAAAAAATCTTGGTGAAGATATATTTAATTCAATTATCAATTTAAGTGAACCTGTGGCTGCTGCATCAATAGCTCAAGTTCACAAAGCACAGATAAACGATAATGGAACAATTAAAGATGTTGCAATTAAAATTTTAAGACCAAATATTAAAAAAATTTTTAATGAAGAAATTGATGCAATTATGCTATTTGCCTTTTTAATTGAGTCCACAATTAAAAAAACTAAAAGATTAAAACTTATGGAAGTTGTTTTTTTACTTAAAGAAATAACTAACTTAGAAATGGATTTAAGGTTTGAAGCCGCAGCTGCTAATGAATACGCAGAAAATACTAAAAACGATCTAGGATTTAGAGTTCCTCAAATTTATTGGAATTTTACAAGTGAACATGTAATGACTTTGGACTGGATTGACGGTGTTTCTATTAGAGAAACTGAAGAACTTAAAAAACAAAATATTAATACAAATAAAATAGCTGAAGATATTATTCAACATTTCTTAAGACACGCCGTAAGAGATGGTTTTTTTCATGCAGATATGCATCAGGGAAATATTTTTGTAGATACAAACGGTCAAATTGTTCCTATTGATTTTGGTATAATGGGTAGGCTAGATAAAATAAGTAAAAGGTTTTTAGCTGAAATCTTATTTGGATTTATTCAAAGAGATTATAAAAAAGTTGCTGAGGTGCATTTAATTGCAGGTTTAGTACCAAAGGAAGTGCCTATTGATGACTTAGCTCAAGCATTAAGGTCAATTGGAGAACCAATTTTTGGTCAAGCAGTTAAAGATATATCTGGAGGAAAACTCCTTAAACAACTATTCGATGTAACTGAAAAATTTAATATGCAAACACAGCCTCAATTATTAATGTTACAAAAAACAATGGTTGTTGTAGAGGGTGTAGCAAGAAAACTTAATCCAGAGACAAATATTTGGATAACATCAAAACCTGTTCTTGAAAACTGGTTAAAAGAAACAAAAGATCCCTTAAATACAATTAACGAAACACTTCAAAATACATCAGAAGTAATTAAACGTTTACCAGAATTTCCTGAAATCATGGATAAAGCAAACCAAGCCTTAACCTATTTGGCAAGTGGACAAATACCTCAAAACTCAAATTCGTATACTGCTTTAAATAATAAGAAATCTGAAATGGTGGCTTTTAGAAATCAATCAATCATTGGAATATTAGTTGTTGTAATTGTAGGTCTATTAGTATTTTAATTCATTCGATGAAAAACTTAAAAGACAAAAAGATATTGTTAATTATTTGTGGAGGAATTGCAGCCTACAAAAGTCTTGAAACTATTAGAATTTTAAAAAGAAATGGATGTGAGATAAAAACAATTTTAACAAAGAGCTCTAAAGAATTTGTAACACCATTATCTATTGCATCTTTATCACAAGGTAAAGTATATGACGATTTATTCAGTGTAGAAAATGAAAATGAAATGGATCATATCGCTTTATCTAGATGGGCTGATTTAATTTTAGTTGGTCCTGCTACAGCAAATACAATTTCAAAACTTGCAAAAGGATCATCTGAAGATTTAGCTTCAACAGTTATTTTGGCATCAAATAAACCTATTTTTTTGGTTCCAGCAATGAATGTGAGAATGTGGGAACATCCATCTACCAAAGAAAATTTGGATATTTTAAAGAATTATTCATACAAGATTATCGGGCCTGAAATTGGAGAGATGGCTTGTGGAGAATATGGTGAAGGAAAAATGACTGAGCCAGTTGATATTGTTAATAAAATCAACAATTATTTTTTTATTATCAATAAAAATAACAAACTAAAAGCCTTAGTAACAGCAGGTCCCACTAAAGAATACATTGACCCTGTTAGATTTATTACAAATAAATCAAGCGGCAAACAAGGGTACGAAATAGCTAAATCATTATCAAGAAATGGTTATCAAACAACTCTAATATCAGGACCAACAAATCTTAAAATTAATGATGATATTAAGCTTATTAATGTTGAGACTACAGAACAAATGTTTAAAGAGACACAAAAAAATTTACCAGTAGATGTTGCTATCTTTTCTGCTGCAGTTGCTGATTTTAAAGTTACTGAAAAAAATGATATAAAAATAAAAAAGAAAGATGAATTAACCATTAAATTGGAAAAAAATATCGATATTCTAAATTATATTTCTAATCATAATTCAATGAGACCAAAGCTAGTAATAGGGTTTGCAGCAGAAACTAATAATTTAGAGGACAATGCAATTGAAAAATTAAAGAGTAAAAATTGTGATATAATAATTGCTAATGATGTTTCAAATAAAAAAATAGGTTTTGACTCGGACTTTAATGAGGTAACTATTTTTTATAAAAATAATAAAAAAGAAAAATTATTTGTAAAAAACAAATCCTTAATTTCAGATGAGATAGTTGAAATAGTTAATAATCAATTAAATTAATGGTTAAAGTATTAATTAAAAAATTATCTCCAGAGGTTAAATTACCATCATACAAAACGTCGGGAGCATCAGGAATGGATTTAATGGCTTTCATAAAATCCTCAGTAACAATTAAACCTAAGACTTCTTTTTTAATACCAACGGGTTTATCGATAGCTTTTTCTGAAAATTTTGAGGTACAAATAAGACCACGATCAGGTTTAGCGGCTAAAAATAATATCAGTGTATTGAATACACCTGGAACAATAGACAGTGACTATAGAGGAGAGCTTAAAATAATAGTTTATAATCACGGAAATAATGATTTTCTTGTCAATAATGGAGATAGAATAGCACAAATGATATTAACACCTGTTGTAAAAATGGAATTAGAAGAGACTAATGATTTACCTGAAACAATAAGAGGAGAGGGTGGATTTGGCTCAACAGGTAAATGAACTCAAAGTTAAATAAAAATCAAATAGAAAGATTTTCAAGACAAATAATCTTAAAAAATATTGGCACGATTGGTCAAAAAAAAATCATACAATCTAAAGTTCTAATTATTGGTATGGGCGGTTTAGGATGTCCAGTTGCTGAATTTTTAACTAGAGCTGGTGTTGGCTCAATAGGAATTGTTGACTCTGATAATGTTGATTTGTCAAATATTCATCGTCAAAGTCTCTACGATATTAATGATTTAAAAAAATCTAAAGTTATGGCTGCGAAAAAAAAATTAAAACAAATTAATTCTAGACTAAAAATCATTTGTCACAAAATAAGACTGAATAAAAATAATTATAAAAAAATTATAAAGCGGTACGATTATATCGTTGATGGTTCAGATAATTTTAAGACTAAATTTTTAATAAATGATTTTTGTAAAGTTTCTAAGAAATTTTTAGTATCTGGAGCTATCAATAAATTTGATGGACATATATTTACTTTTGATTTTAAAGATAAAAATACTCCATGTATAAGAAGTTTTTTTCAAGAGGAAAAGATTTCAGATGATGTAATGAATTGTGAGTATGAGGGAATTTTAGGTACTGTAGCAGGTATAATTGGTACTATCCAGGCCAATGAAATTCTAAAAAAAATTTTGAGAATTGGTAAAAATCTAAATGGCTATATTTTAATTGTTGACTTACTAAATCTAAATTTTAGAAAAGTTAAATTACACAAACTTAAAAATGATTTATAAAACTTTAATAATTTTATTTTATTTTTTTTTTTTTTCAGTTGTTAATGCTGAAGAGGTTTTTCTATCATTAAAAAAAGACAAAGTTAATGTAAGATATGGCCCAAGTCTTGAATCACCAATAAAGTATATTTATAAAAAAATAAACTTACCTATTAAACAAATAGATAAAAAAGAAAATTTTAGAAGAATAATTGATCATAAAAAAAATAGTGGTTGGATTCATATATCTCAATTAAAAAAAATAAATTCGGTAATTCCTCTAAAAGATAAAATTTTATTTAAAAAACCCTCTAATTTTTCGAAACCTTTAGCTAAAATAAAAAAAGGAAGAATTCTTATTGTTCAAAAATGTGAAAATAATTGGTGTAAAATAAAAACTGAAAAGTTTAAAGGATGGATTAAAAAAAATGATATTTGGGGTCAAATTAATTAATCTTTAGAAAAATAAATAAATCTAATTTTTAAAAGGACTGTTTAGTACACAAGCAACCAAATGAATTCTAGCCTGCTCACCACCATTAAAAAAATTATGATATTTGGTATTATTTGTTATCCACACCTTTCCATCTGCAGGAAGATGTTTGGCAGTATTTTCTATAACCATTGAACAACCTTTATTTGTTATTATTGGTACATGAAGCCTACATTCAGGATCTTTATGCCAACTTAATGTTGATCTGGGTTCTTTCAATAACAATCTTACTCGTCCTAATTTAAATCTTTGGCTTAATGCTTCATAAACTTCTTTGAAATATGTATTTTCAAATTCAGGAACTATTTGTGTATATTTGGACTCATCTATATTTATATCTCTTGAAACTTCTTTCCCAGTATCATCTGCAATAGTCCAATATCTTCCTCTTATATTGTTTCCTTCTATCGAGCTTTGGTCATTAGGAATTTGATTTATTGGAATTGCTCCAAAATGAGTGACCCCAGGTGAATTAAATTTCTTATTTTTTAATATTTTTTCTAAATCCTCCCTTAATTTTGAAATATCAAATTTAAGATTAGGGACTTCATAAAAGTCTTCAAAATTTATTGTTGTCATATTGTTTCGTTCCGCTTTTTTATAGTTTAATTTAGTTTTAAATCAAACCTATCCGCATTCATTACTTTTACCCATGCTGAAATGAAATCATTGATAAATTTTTCTTCTGAATCATCACATGCATAAACTTCTGCTAAAGCTCTTAATTGTGAATTCGAACCAAAAATAAGGTCAACTCTTGTACCTTTCCATTTAATTTTATTTGTTTTTCGGTCAGTACCAATAAATGTTTGTTCAGATTTATCTGTTTCTTTCCATGTTGTATTCATGTCCAATAAATTTCTAAAATAATCATTTGTGAGTGTTCCAGGCTTTTTGGTAAAAACTCCTTGTGTTGAATTATCAAAATTAGTATCAAGAACTCTCATTCCACCTACAAGTGCTGTCATTTCTGGCGCTGTAAGTCCCATTAACTGAGCTTTATCAATCAGTTTTTCTTCAGCAGATACTATTGACTCACTACTATTTAAATAATTTCTAAAACCATCTGCTTGAGGCTCTAACAATCCAAATGAATTTATATCTGTCTGATCTTGTCTTGCATCTCCTCTTCCAGGTGAGAATGGAACTTTTATTTTATGTCCAGCTTTTTTAGCTGCCATTTCAATTCCTACTCCTCCTGCTAAAACAATCAAATCAGCCATTGAAACAATTTTCTTTTTACTATCAAATTGTTTTTTTATTTTCTTTAAAGCTAAAATTATTTTTGACAGTTTAGATGGATTATTAACTTTCCAATTCTTTTGGGGTTCTAACATTATTCTTGCTCCATTAGCGCCACCTCTTTTGTCTGAACCTCTAAATGTAGAAGCTGATGCCCAAGCGGTAGAAACTAAATCAGAAACTGATATTTTTGATTTTGATATTTTTGATTTTAGATCATTGATATCTTTTGATTTTAATTTAAATCTTGGCTTATCTATTGGGTCTTGCCAAATTAATTCCTCTTTTGGAACATCTTCCCCTAGATAACAAGCTCTAGGCCCCATATCTCTGTGAGTTAACTTAAACCAGGCTCTAGCAAATGCATCATGAAATTCTTTTGGATTTTCATGAAAATGTCTTGTTATAGGACCATAACTAGGATCAACTTTTAATGAAATATCCGTTGTTTGCATCATTGGAGGATGCATCATATTTTTATCATGTGCATCAGGCACCATTTTTATCTCTTGTCCATTTTTCTTTGGTGTCCATTGATGTGCGCCTGCTGGGCTCTTAGTAAGTTCCCATTCATGTCCATAAAGACAATCTAAATATCCCATATCCCATTTAATTGGATTCTGTGTCCATGCACCCTCAATACCACTACTAATCGTATCAACGCCTTTCCCAGACTTATAACCACTATTCCATCCAGTGGCTTGATCTTGAATTTTTGATGCTTCAGGATCCGGACCTTTATGAGATTCTGGTGCTGCACCATGTGATTTACCAAATGTATGACCACCTGCAACTAACGCAGCTGTTTCGTAGTCATTCATTGCCATTCTTCCAAAAGTTTCTCTTATGTCATGTGCTGCTAACAATGGATCTGGGTTGGCATCTGGTCCTTGAGGATTTACATAAATTAGTCCCATATGCGAAGCTCCCAACGGCTGTTCTAAATCTCTTTTTCCGCTGTATCTTTTAACATCAAGCATTTCTTTTTCTGAGCCCCAGTAAATATCATCCTCTGGCTCCCAAATATCTACTCTTCCAGCTCCAAAACCAAATGTTTTAAATCCCATTGAATCTAATGCAACATTACCAACTAAGATAAAAAGATCTGCCCAAGATATTTTTTTTCCATATTTTTGTTTAATTGGCCATAAAAGTAATCTTGCTTTATCCAAATTAACATTATCTGGCCAAGAGTTTAAAGGTGCAAAACGTTGATTTCCCGTTCCAGCGCCGCCTCTACCATCCCCCGTTCTATAAGTGCCTGCTGCATGCCAAGCAAGTCTAATAAACAATGGACCATAATGACCATAATCTGCTGGCCACCATTCTTGAGAATTGGTCATTAATTTTTTTAAATCTTTTTTTAGAGCTTTAAAATTAAGTTTTTTAAATTCTTTTGAGTATTTAAATTTTTTATCCATTGGATTTGATAAGCTGGAATGCTGGCTTAGAATTTTAAGATTTAAACTGTTTGGCCAAAAGTCCCTGTTTGTTTGACCTCTTCCTGCAGAAAATTTTGCCGGAGTTCCTGCTCCAGTAAATGGACATTTGCTTAACTGATTTGCTTTGAAAGATTTATTTTTAAAATTTTCAGTACTCATAGTTCCCCTTAAAAAAATTATTATTTGATGTAGTTTATAATGATTCTAAAAAGGTGTCAATTGGATAAAAATGACCCTCAGATAATGAAAGATTAATCTTCTAGTTTAACTAGAACTTCTACTGATTTAATTTTCTTCCCATTTATCTTTTTTAAAATATTTATTGGTCCTACATCTGAATTGTCTAAATCAATTAATTTTTCTTCTTTTAAATCATAAAAATGATGATGGTCAGTGATATTGGTGTCAAAATAGGTTTGATTAGAATTTATTGGGATTTGTTTTAAATATCCTTTTTTTTCAAAAGCATGAACAGTATTATAAATTGTAGCTAAAGATATTTTATTGTTTAATTGTTTCTTAATTTTATTTGCTAAATCATTAATCGTGAAATGAAATGTTCTTTCAGTATCAAATAAAACTTCGCATATTTGTAGTCTTTGTTGGGTAGGTCTTAATCCAGAATTTCTAAGTTTTTCTATATATTTCACAGTTCAGGCGTATTGTTAGTTATAATTGTTCTAAACTGGCATTAAAAGTATATTATATATACACAAAATCAAGTAAATAAGAATACTCAATTTATGAAAAAAAATTCATACTCATATGATGAGCTTATTAATTGTGGTAATGGCCAATTATTTGGATTGGGTAACGCTAAATTACCACTTCCGCCAATGCTTATGTTTGATAGGATTACAGAAATTAATGATAAAAATGGATTATTTAACAAAGGATCAATAAAAGCTGAGTTAGATATTAAACAAGATCTTTGGTTTTTTGATTGTCACTTTAAAGGGGATCCTGTTATGCCTGGTTGTTTAGGTCTAGATGCAATGTGGCAGTTAGTTGGGTTTTTCCTTGGATGGCTCGGAAATCCTGGAAAAGGAAGGGCTCTTGGAGTAGGGACAGTTAAATTTACGGGTGAAGTCTTAAGAAGTGTAAAATATGTTAGATATGAAATTGATATGAAAAAAATTATGTCTCCTGGTGGAACGACAGTTGGTTTAGCAAATGGCATGGTATTTGCTGATGATAAAAAAATATATTCAGCAGATAGTTTAAAGGTAGGATTATTTAAATAATGAGAAGAGTTGTTATTACAGGTTTGGGCATTGTGTCTTGTTTAGGAAATGATCAAGAAGAAGTTCATCAGTCATTATTAAATTCAAAATCAGGAATTTCCTATGCAGAAGAATATAAAGAACATAATTTAAGAAGTCATATTCATGGTAAACCAAATATAAATCTAACTGATCACATAGATAGAAAGACGATTAGATTCATGGGCTCAGGATCTGCTTATAATTACGTGGCTATGAAAGAAGCCATTCAAGACTCTGGATTAGAAGATAAAGATGTAAGCAACTTTAAAACGGGAATCGTTATGGGTTCTGGTGGACCTTCAATTGAAAATGTAATTTTAGCAGCAGATAAAACTAGAGCTAAAACACCTAAGTTGATGGGACCTTTTGTAGTTCCAAGAACTATGGCAAGTACTGCTTCGGCAACTCTCGCTGTTCCTTTTAAAATTAAAGGCACTAATTATACAATGAGTTCTGCTTGTGCAACCAGCGGACATTGTATTGGGAATTCTATGGAATTAATTCAAATGGGAAAACAAGATATTGTTTTTGCTGGTGGAAGCGAAGAGCTCCATTGGGCTATGACTGCAATGTTTGACGCTATGACAGCTTTGTCTTCAAAATATAATGATACACCACAAACAGCATCAAGAGCTTATGATAAAAATAGAGATGGTTTTGTTATTGCTGGTGGTGGTGGAGTGTTGGTACTTGAGGAATACGAACATGCTAAAGCAAGAGGGGCTAAAATATACGCAGAATTAACTGGTTATGGAGCAACTTCAGATGGATATGACATGGTAGCGCCATCAGGAGAAGGAGCAGTAAGATGTATGAAAATGGCAATGGCTACAACTAAAAATAAAATTGATTATATTAATACACATGGAACATCAACTCCGGTTGGAGATATTACTGAATTAAATGCTGTTAAAAAAACTTTTGGAGATCAAATTCCAAAAATCAGTTCAACAAAATCTTTATCAGGGCACCCTCTTGGGGCTGCATCAGTACACGAGGCAATCTATTGTTTAATTATGATGAAAAATAATTTCATTACTGGGTCAGCAAATATTATTGACAAGGATGAAGAGGCAAAAAAATTCCCAATAGTGTCTAAAACTGAAACGGGTGTTACACTCAATACCGTTATGTCTAACAGTTTTGGTTTTGGTGGAACTAATGCAGCATTAATTTTTGAAAAGATATAATTATGAGTTTAATGAAAGGTAAAAAAGGATTAATCATGGGAGTTGCTAATGAACGATCTATTGCCTGGGGTATTTCTCAAAAACTTGCTTCGTCTGGAGCTGAACTGGCATTTACTTATTTAGGTGATGCTTTAAAAAAAAGAGTTATTCCTCTAGCAGAAAAATTAAATTCAAAAGTTACGTTTAGTTGTGATGTTGAAAAAAAAGAAGAAGTAATTAAACTATTTGATGATATTAAGTCTCAATGGGGCCACATAGATTTTGTAGTTCATGCAGTAGCATTTTCAGATAAATCAGAATTATCAGGTGAGTACCTAAATACTACTAGAGAAAATTTTTTAAGAAGTATGTTGATTTCTTGTTTTTCATTTACAGAAGTTGCGAAAGAAGCTTCTAAAATAATGAATGAGGGTGGAAGTATGCTGACTTTAACTTACGAGTCCACTAAGGCTATTCCGAACTATAATGTAATGGGTGTTTGTAAATCAGCCCTTGAAGCAAGT
>Ga0315315_10002994_pt1 | contig 15473 bp, 12 predicted proteins | sample M140m3416metaG_FD_203699 | JGI IMG/M metagenome (GOLD analysis project Ga0315315, IMG submission 203699) | Ammonia-oxidizing marine archaeal communities from Monterey Bay, California, United States - M1 40m 3416 | ecosystem: Environmental > Aquatic > Marine > Intertidal zone | place: USA...
GGCTTGGCAGGTATCGGATCACTGCATCAAGCATTGGCTGAACGCCTTTGTTCTTGAACGCGGTGCCCATGTAGACGGGGGTCGCACCACCAAGCACGGCATCACGAGTGACGGTGTAGATCAATTCTTTGGGAATTTCCTCTTCACTGAGCAGCATCTCCATCATCTCGTCGCTGTACATCGACAGCGCTTCGAGCATTTTGACACGTTTTTCTTCTGCTTCGTCTTGAAGATCCGCAGGGATGGGCCCTTCAACAACTTCTTCACCTTCGTCACCAGCATGTGTCAGACTGACCATTTCAATCAGGTCGACGACGCCTTGGAAATTATCCTCTGCACCGATTGGGATTTGCATCAAAAATGCATCGGCACCGAGTTTGTCACGCAACTGCTCAACCACGCGATAGGGGTTGGCACCGGTACGGTCCATCTTGTTGATGAATGCAAGACGAGGCACTTGGTAACGTTTCATTTGCCGGTCCACGGTGATGGACTGACTCTGAACGCCACCGACGCTGCACAGCACAAGCACTGCACCGTCGAGGACACGCAGGCTCCGCTCCACCTCAACCGTGAAGTCAACGTGACCAGGTGTATCGATCAAGTTGATCGGATGGTCTTTGTAAGTCACGCTTGTGGCGGCACTGGTAATGGTGATACCGCGTTCACGCTCGAGTTCCATGTGGTCCATGGTGGCACCGTCACCATCACCCCGAACCTCTTCGATCTTGTGAATCCGTCCGGTGTAAAAAAGGACGCGCTCGCTCAAGGTTGTTTTCCCTGAATCGATGTGCGCGCTAATCCCGATGTTTCTCAGTTTATCCAGACTCATAACTTTCACCTGAACAGGGCTATCACTTGCGGCTTCGATGGAGACACGATGAACAGACCGTGTCGCATTAAAATTTAATCGATGCTAAAGGAGAGCTCAGTTTTGTTTGGGCGTGGTTCACGCCGGGGGGTTGTGGATGGCTATTCTTACTTACGATGTTGTTCGAGGCGTTCGCCAGCTTGGTTGCCCAGCTACCTGACGATCCTATGTGTGCAAAATTTTCAACGCAGCTCGCTTCGCCCGCCGGCGTCGAGGTCGCAATCAAAGCGACTTTCGATCGCAGCGGATGCCGTCAGCGTTAACCGCTCGGCGTGCATCGTGTGCATCGATTTTCCTGCACCCGTCCCTCACCTGAGCCTCGTGTTGTGCCAACAGTCGTGTGGACGCTGCTGGACGGGACGCTTGCAAAATGGTGCAAACAGAGGTGGCAAAAAGTTTTTTCCTGCCATTCTGCGTGCAATGGACGATGAAACGAGTGAATGACACGCTACGTTCGAGTCGCTCCAAACTGTCCTGGAACACCGTCTCATAGCCGTAAAACTCCCGTTCACCGAAGCATTTGGGAAATATGGCAAAGGTTTTTGGTTCGCGAAAGGGCAAATCTTGGTCCAATTTCCCCTTGCGACTAAGTTTCCGCGGGGACATACTCTGCCCAAGGTCGTTGGCTGCCCCGATATTCGGGCGGCACAGACGGCCTCATGATGATCTTATGGCGAGTCGATAGTCTCTGATTGTCGGCCGTTTAGACCGTTCGCCTCTCTATTTGAGACACAAATGCCTCCAAGACCAATGAGCACGCGTAGCCGTGCCCGAAAACGCTCTCGTGTTCGCTCGAGGACCCGTAAGAAGGATCCTATTTTCGTCGATGGCCAGCGGCCGCGACCAATGTTTGTCGACTACAAAGATGTCGATTTACTCAAGAAAATGGTGAATCGCCAAGGCCGCATCGTAGGCCGCCGTAAAAGTGGTTGTACTGCTGCCAGCCAGCACGCAGTCACCGCCGCAGTCAAGCGTGCTCGTTTCATGGCATTGCTGCCATTCGTCGGCGAGTAGTCGTTCGCTCCGCTTCTAAACAGCCCTCTGCCAGATCTGTTCAGGCAAGGGCAATGACTAGATAAGAAGAGCTGTGACTAGATAAGAGCTGTGACTAAGGAGCGACCACGCGTGCTCTGCTGTCCAAAACTCGGAATTTGAAAAAACGAGTGGATGGTTCTGCATTCGTCATGCGGCGTAAGCGATCCACCCCTGATTCACGATGATCGAGCGGCATTTGGCCCGAGTGCACGAAACCGCTCCAATCTGCAATGAAATCAGCGGGCAGGCTTCTCAGAAGTGCTATTTACCGCCGCTTCAGGTCTCGACTCGCCTCGCATTGGTGAACTGCCAGCCTTCACCGAGGTCTCGAAAATAGCTCAAAAATTGCGATCGGCGCCGGTTTTACCACCTCAGCGATGCCTGCAAACACGATTCGCGTTGGCCACCCTATCGCCAGCGAGACTTGGATTCCCCCATGTTTTCGACTCTCAACGCTAATCAGCCGACACCTGAAAACTGAGATTCGAAAGCACGGGCCGCGCGGACAATGCCTCGACGTGCCCCATCGCCAATTGCCTGACTTTTCCAGTTCCCAGCATTCACAAGCCGCTTCGACTCACATGTCGTGAGCGCCATTGAGCAGGCCACCGGCTTGCGAATCGGTTAAAATTACCGCGGTACTAAAAAGCTGCTCCTCAGCCCTCTTCGAAGTCGTCCCCAAAAGTTGCCATGACTTTTTCAATTGAACGCAGAATTGAATTTCGAGATACGGACGCAGCTGGAATTGTTCATTTTTCTGCTTTTTTCCCGATGATGGAAGCAGCCGAACATGCGATGCTTCGCTCGCTAGGGATTCCTGTGCTGCCAGAATCGGAGACCCTACTGCCCGATGGCACTGCATTGCCGCCGGTGACTTGGCCGAGAATTGCAGCAAACTGCCGTTATTGTGCAGCCGCTCGATTCGAGGACCTTCTCCGCATCGAGGTACAAGTCGTGCACATCGGCAGCAGCAGCGTGGAATACCAATGCCGATTCCACCGAGCGGACGAATTGATCGCCGAGGGCACGATTACGGCTGTCTGCTGTTACTTGAGCCATGAGTCCGAACATGGCGTGGGGAGCCATCTGACCAAGACGAGGATTCCAGATTCCATAAGAAAGCTGCTGGCACGGCACCAATGATGGCAAACCTTTTTCCGGTAGCTTGCGTAGCAGACCTACACTAGGTGTACCGCGAACGGCATTTGCCCTGAATTGTGCTTCTAGATGCAATGATTTCCGGGCGAGTGATGGCCTGGTGCCTTTCTCTCCCGTCTTCTCGTTTTCAATGTTTGAGTGGCTCGGAATGACGTCTTGCCTTGCTGAATTTACGGTTGGATCCACCGAAATGTTGTCCTTTGTTGGACTGGTGGACCAAGGCCTCGTGCTGGGCCAAGCGTTAAAATGGCTTCCCACGTGGCTCACGCCCCTTTGGTTGATAGGTGTGGGACTGGGAATTGGAGCTTTGGTTTCTGCGGCCGTTTTTGGCTTGCTCGCACTCCTTTCCTATGTGCCCGGAATTGGCAATCTGGCCGATTCGCCAAAGCGAGGCATTACGGCCTCGTTGGTTATTGGCGGTTTGATCACAATCGGCCTGTGTGCCGTTTACATCCCCCGCTCAACTGAATACGGCGAGGCTTTGTTTCTGCCACTATTTTGCATCGGTGTCATACTGGGATTCGGCGTTATCTACGGTGCGTGGCATCGCACTCGAGTGGAATGGCTTCAAATTCTGTCGGAGGGAATTGTCCCTTACCTGCTTTCCATCGCGGGGGCATTTGTATTGATTGCGGCGATTGCGACGCCCATGCTGACTGATCCCATGTCCTTCATCGAGGCCATACCCCAGGTCAATCTGGTGGGTGATGGCACGGTTCGCCGTGTTGTTGAGATTCCGGGGAACAGCGTTGATACCGAAGTTGATTTAGCTCCGTTCGTTGCGGCAAATATCGACTACAACTTACGATCCGCTGCCGAATTGACCATCGAGAGCGATCGAACCATCTTCATTGCGGATGCCGCAGACGCTGCCAACTTCTTCAGACCGCCGACACGGGTCAATGCTGACGAAAAAATCGAGTTCCGATCAGAGAACCGCGAAAGCCCTCCAGTGCCCGGCGACCCAACCCTGCTGCATATCCAAAACCGCGAGTTGGACAAAGCGACCGTCGCGTTCACGTTCAAGTACGTGCCGCTGGTGCCCCAAGCATCATCCATCGTGCTGCTTGCAATTCTCTTTTTCCTGACAACCACAGCCATCATGGTGTTCAGACAAGCTGCGCCGCGAGTTTGGGCTCTCGCTTTGTCGACTGCCAAGAATGAGATGGCGCAACCGCTGTACCTGCTGCTGCTCACCATCGGTCTGGTCGGCGTGTTGCTGTTTGCCATCTACCCCTTCAACACACTCGGCGACGACATCCGTCTGTTGAAGGATAGTGGTGTGACCTTGATCATGATCCTTTGCATGGTGCAAGCCGTCTGGAGTGCCGGCACAAGCGTCAGTGATGAGATCGAAGGCCGAACGGCCCTGACCGTACTCAGCAAACCTGTGAGCCGGCGTTCATTCATCCTCGGTAAGTACGCCGGTATCATGCTCTCGGTATTGGTACTGTTCCTGATCATCGCCTCAGTCCTGCTAGTCGTGATCAGCTACAAGCCGATCTACGATGCCCGAGAGACCAGTCGTGGCGATACAACTTGGCAGGAAAGTCACGAGGAAGTCATGACGACAGTGCCCGTGTTGGGTCTGTACTTCATGGAAACGATGGCCATTGGAGCTGTTGCAGTTGCGTTGGCTACAAGGCTTCCTTTACTGGCCAATTTCATCACCTGTTTCGTGATTTATGTGATTGGAAACCTGACCTCTCCGCTCGTGGCATCGACGGAGGGTAATAATGAGCTCGTGGGGTTTGTAGGCAAACTGATAGCGGTGGTGGTGCCGAACTTGAACATTTTCAATGTCCAATCAGCGGTAGATGCAGGAAATCAGATTCCAGTTCTCTACTTGGCGGGTGCCTTTAATTACCTTGTGTGTTTCACCATCGCAGTGTGGATGCTTGCGATGCTATTATTCGATGACCGAGACTTGGCTTGATCTGCAAGACTGAGACGACAGACAGGAACGAGCCCACGGCACTACACGTTCCTGAACGTTAGTCGCATTTCCGTCTGCTCCAGGCCGATCTCTCACAGGAGCTGACAAGATTGAGTCGATTCAACACCCTGACGAGACTGCGACGCGAGCCTGAAGCTCGCGGTTATCTGCTTTCCTATCTGTGGTCCAGCTTGGCAGGTTTGTTGGTCCCGACCCTAGTGATTTTGGTCGGCGTGATTGCAATGCTGCTCGATTCCAAGGGTCTGCAGGAACCGACAGTTACGCTGGGCACTCACCTGACGATTCCTTTGAGCTCGGAATTCATTGCGCAAAAACCGCTCATGCAGCTGACCCAACTGGTTGGCTTCACGCTACTAACCGCAACGATTTTCGCGGGTTGTGTATGGTTGCAGCGACGAAGCGCGGACGCCTGTTCAAATCAGATCGTCAAGTCATTGCATGAACGTATCCTCAAGCAAAGTTTACGACGTGCAGAAGTAGAGGGCGCAGCTGCCCAACATGTGCGTGCCGATGACATCATTGGCCATCAACTGCCCTGCATCCAAACAGGACTCTCTCAATGGTACCAGGCGGTTCCCCGCAGTTTGCTGACTCTTCTCGGCTGCGTCTTCTTAGCATTGCTGGTCAACATTTGGCTGGCAGTATTGGCTGTTATCAGCGGCGTGCTTGTCCGTCGTTTTTTTCGCAGACTGCACCAACAAAAAGATAATGAGCTCACCCACTGGGAAGTACCACGATCGAGGCAACGGATGGCATCATTGGTGGGACAGGCTCCCCTGTTAGCGAGGCTCCAATCACAGGGAATCGCAGATCAGGCGTACCAACAAGAACTCGATTCAATGTTTCGAAAACTTGACGTGCAGCACAGTCGGCAGGCGCGTGTCTGGCCCTTGGTATTCCTGGCAGTGTCGACCGCCATTGCGGTGATGATTCTCGGACTGGGCGTAAATATTTTCGGAAGCGGCAGCGGTCTCAATGTGCCTGCTGCGTTGGTTCTTGGCTTGGCGCTCGCCGGGGCCGCTTCAGCTGCGGGACAGCTACAGAGACTCGGTCGCCAACTAACGACAAGCGGAGAGTCCAGCGATGCTATTTATCGCTACCTCAAACGGAGCGATGAAGTTGCGCCGAGCGAGCAGCGAGTCGGCTTGGCTGGTCTGCGAGACAATGTGGAAATACGCGATGTCACCCTGAGTGATTCCAACGGTGAACTGATCCTCAGCCATCTCAGCCTGGAACTCTACCCGGAGCAATTGATTGCGTTGCTGGGAACCGAGCAAGTATCGACGCGTGCTCTGACCGAATTACTGATGGGGTTTGGTCTGCCGGGTGAGGGCCGTGTTTCGATCGACGGTATCCCTCTTCGTGACATTCACCCGCAAGCGTTGGCGCGAAATGTGATGTGGATCGAACCTGATGGACCGATCTGGGATGGAACCATTCTTGAAAATTTGTCAGGGAATGATAGCGGCATCAGTAGCAGTGATGTCTTCGACGCCTTACGCGAAGTCAACGTTTACGAAAGGATTCAACGATTGCCAGAGGGGCTCAACACGATCGTCAGCGCGAACGACTCGATGCTTGGAGTCGAAACCACCTACGGCATCGCGGTCGCGCGAGCTCTGCTGCACAAGCCGCCGATCTTACTCGCTCTGGAACCACCACCACCGGCTGAACACATGGCAGAAGATCCCTGCTTGAATGCCTTCAAAAAGCTGGTCCGTCAGGGTACCCTCGTCGTACTTTTGCCCCGCCGGTTGCCCTCACTGCGGTCTGCAGACCGCGTGATTCTGCTCAACGGGGCACGGCTGGCCGGGGAAGGTAACCATGCGGAACTGTTAGCAACAAGCGATCTGTATCGCCACCTGAACTACCTGTTATTCAATCCCTACCGACACCAGAAACGCCCGGCGGAGTCCGCAAACGAAGTTCGGTAACGACCTTGCTGGAAGGTTAAGTGTGACTGAAGTCGGCGGCGGAAGCGGTGGCGCATCGGCAAACACAGGCCTGATAGAAATGAGCTAGCGACGTCAAACGTTGGCAGGACGCCCGGATGGTGGTGAACCGGATGGTGGTGAACCGGATGGTGGGCGACCGGTTGGCGGGCGACCATCAGCAGCAGGTGGACGCTGAGGTGTGTAGAGGCAGCAATCCTCCGGACACACATCATGCCATGCTCCCAGTTCACCGACTGCGGCACGAACTGCCTTGCCTTCGACTCGTTCCTGCACGAGATCACTGATCATTTCTACAAAGCCAGTTTCGATTCCAGCCGTCCTAGTCCGATGCATTCGAATCCCTCGCTCTTCACAGACCTGAGCGGCTTCCTCATCAAGATCGAACATGACCTCCATGTGATCGCTGATGAATCCAATCGGAACGACGATGATACTGTCAAGTTTCTGTTCGTCATCGCGGGCCTGGATTGCTTCACAGATATCAGGCTCAAGCCAGGGTTGCTGCGGTGGCCCACTGCGGCTCTGGTAAACAAGATTCCATTGGCTGACACCACATGAGTCGGCAACTAACCTGCATGTTTCCCGAAGCTGTTTTTCGTAGTCGCAGTTTCCCGACATTGACAACGGAATACTGTGGGCAGTGAACATGACCACAGACTGCTCAGCGGTGTTGCCCAACTTTTCGACGGACTCTCGGAGATTGGCGGTCATCACCTCGATAAATTTGGGATGATTGAATCCCATGCGGACCTTTTCGATCAGCGGAGCGTCCGGCCCTACTTCTTCCCGTGCCGCGATGATATTTTCGCGATACTGGCGGCATCCGCTGTAGCAGCTGTACATGCTAGTAAAGAAAGCGATCGCTCGTTTACGCCCATCATCTCTCATCTGCCGAATGGTATCTGGTAGCAGCGGATCCCAATTACGGTTCCCCCAGTAGATCGGGAGATCGACTCCAACGCGTTTGAACTCAGATTCGATGACCCGAAGAAGATCACGATTTTGCTGGTTGATAGGACTGACACCACCAAATTTTTTGTAGTGCTCGGCGACCTCCAACATCCTCTCCCGTGGGACGCGTTTACCGCGCAGGACGTTCTCAAGGAACGGCATCACGTCCTCCTGCCCCTCTGGACCACCGAAGGAGACAAGAAGAAAGCAGTCATAGGGCGGCAGTTCGGATGTCATAGCTGTATTGGGTTGCAGGATGCATGGATCTGAATCAGTTACGTTGCATTATTGCCACCCATCAAGACCTGCCGCGAGACGGGTATCATATGGCGGGGTGGGCGTCGCGCTCGCTCGCGTTCGCTAATTCTACTGGTGACACGGCAGGACCGCTGCTGGTCATCCTCCAACCGATATCTGATTTTCACAAATCTGACTTCCCGGGTCTGAACTCTTTGTCCCAGCAGATCGCGACCGCAACATCCTAAAAACTTGGCTTCTGAAACCAGACAATTCACCAAATCACATACTGAACGCCTCAGACCGAAAAAAGCTCCGTTCATGAATCAATGCACTGCCGTATGATCGATCCGGACATTCCCCAACCAATCGTCCAAGCCGTAGTGAATCGCTGTGGAATCATCTCCATCAGAAAAATCGCTTCAGGTCTCAGTGGTGGCGTCGTTGCTCACTGCCGAGCCACTGACGGCCGCCAATACGCACTCAAACGTTGGCCCAAGTCCTTTTCGCGCAATCGTATTGAATCCATACACCGTGTCCTCCGCCACGCTTGGAAGGAGGGCTGTGAAATCATCGCGCTTCCAGTGATTTTTACACCGCTAACACACGAACTGCCGGCAGATTCGGTTGGCACCGTACTTTCAACCAACGGTGACTGCTGGGAACTTTCGCATTGGCGTCCAGGGGAGCCGCTAACCACCAATGCTGATCTGGACACCATCCGCCGAGGTGCTGAGGCCATCTCGCGATTCCATGGTTGCACTGCATCGCTGGGAATATTGCACCAACCGCCTCCCATCATCGCGGAACGCTTACAGGCCCTCACCTCGAGAAGACGCTATTTTCCAATCCTGACCCAAACGAGCAGCCAGCCTGATCTACCAGCTGACGTAGCTGCGGCCCTGCGAGATGCCGCGAATCTATTGCATTGGAAATGGGATGAAGCCTGTGCCCAAATCCACCGATCATTAACAGAGCACTCGGGTTGGAAACTTGCCACTCAATACGTTTTGCGCGATGTCCATGCTGAGCACCTTCTATTCTCGGCGGAAAAGCCGACCGGATTGATTGATTTTGATGCCGTCCGCATCGACACACCAGCCTCAGACCTGGCTCGCTGGGCAGGCAGTTTCCTGCCGGGCCAACACTCAGCCGAGGACATTTGGGAAGCGGTTTTTGCCGGGTACCGTGGAAATACTGAACAAACGGACAACGCCGCTGAGACACCCACCCTCAAACTGGCGGCAGATCTCTGTTTCGCGGGTACTTGGCTTAGTCTGGCGAATTGGCTGGTGTGGTTGCTCGTCGAACGACGGGATTTCAACGCCCCGCCCGGGATACTGGCAGAGCGAATTTACAACCTGATCCGAGTGGCTACCCCTCAGAGCTGACCGCCGACTGAATATTGACCCGGAAATCCCGCGGGGCGTAGAATACCCGCCAGACGATTACCACTGCGAAAACGAGCGAAAACGAATGAATTTTTCCATGCGACGCTGGATTCCAAGCCCCTCGCGCTGGCTACCCATGCTGGCCCTGCTGGGATGCTGCTGGATCGCTCCTGCTCAAGCTCAGGATAGCTTTGGAGAGGGAGCTGATTTGTTCCCTGATTTTTCGCTGGGTGGGTTTGGTGCTGAAACTACAGAACCAGTCGAATGGCGGGCCACCTACACGATCGATGATGGTGGCAAAGGTAAGCTGGACGTTACCGCAACTCTCGGCAGTGGTTGGCACATTTACTCCATGACACAGCCAGCTGGTGGGCCAACACCGACCACCTTGTCATTGAAGTCACCTTCCGAAATCAAGCTGACGGGGAAATTCACCCCGGACCGCAAGCCGCACAGCAGCGTTTCGTCTGTCTACAAGGGCCTGACTGTCGAAGATTTCGAATCCAGCGTGACCTGGTCAGCAGCGATTCAGGCGCCCGCGGGTTTTGATGGAAAAATCTCAGTCCAAGTCAATGGGCTGGTCTGCAAAGAAGCATGCGTTCCCGTCCGTGAAACGCTCGAAGCCATCGCAGTCAGCGACTCTGGTGCCAATACCAAATCAGGCCAACTGACCTCGGATGTGAACACTGAATCTTCACTCTTCCGCGAGGTGGCAAAACCATTCCGTGACAGTGGCTATGCAGTGGAATGGACCGCCTTTGTTTTTCCGTCAACCGTCAAGGCAGGGCAGTGGGGCGAGCTGATTTTCACAGCGACGCCAGATCCTACCTATCACGTTTATGAAACAGCCGTCGATGATGCAGATCTTTCTACAAATTTTGTAGTCACAGCAAAATCTGGCATGCAGATTGGAAAACCAGTTGCGAACATTCCAGTGACACAAAAGAAAGGTGTGCTGCCCTATGGCTACTTCAAAGGGAAGGTCACCTGGCGAATCCCATTCATGGTTCCAACCACTACGGAGACCGGCAGTAAAACGATCGAAGGAATGATCGCTTATCAAGCCTGCACAGATGGCAGTTGCCTTCAGCCACAAGCACTCAAATTCAAAGCCCCGGTGACCGTGGCTAAATCGACCATCGAAAGCCCCGCAGCGGTCACGCTGATTTCTGGCAAATCCAACGATGCCAAGGATGCTGCGGCTGAGACAAAGTGGGTCGACCCGATCACCAAACCCGCTGACACCGTCAAGTCACCAGCAGCAGACGACATCTCATCCACTGGCGGCGGAACCGACACCAACGCAACACGGCCACTCGGAGCTGCAGGAAATACAGACCCCAGTACAAAACCTGATGCTGCCGATACGAACACTGCAGTCGCGAACGACTCGCAGGCTGGTTCAAGTACTGCCTTCCCCCTGATTCTATTGTTCGCGTTTATTGGTGGATTGATTCTTAATGTGATGCCATGCGTACTTCCTGTAGTTGGCCTCAAAATCATGGGTTTCGTCAGCCAAGCGGGAGAAGACCGCAAGCGAATCCTAACACTCAACGTGGCTTACGTTGCAGGCATCATGGCGGTCTTTGCTCTGTTAGCTGTCGTTGCCGCGGTGACAAAATTTGGGTGGGGTGAACAGTTCACTTACTTCCCCGTCCGACTCGGTTTAACACTCATTCTGTTCGCGCTTGCCCTGAGCTATCTGGACGTCTGGGAAATCCCAGTTCCTGGTATGGCTGCGGGCAAAGCCTCACAGGATCTACAAAATCGCGAGGGTTTCTTTGGCGCGTTCTCCAAGGGTGTCTTTGCCACGATCATGGCAACACCATGCAGTGGTCCGTTGCTCGGATTCATCCTAGGGCTGACATTGAACCTTGCCCCCGCCCAAACCATCGCGATCTTCTTGACCGTAGGACTGGGGATGTCATCTCCTTACCTTCTGATCGGATTCCGACCAAAGTTGATCGCATGGTTACCCAAGCCTGGTGACTGGATGGTTACGCTCAAGCAACTGATGGCGTTTCTATTCCTGGGCACAGTCGCTTTCTTCTTCTCACAATTCAACGACACCCAAAAAGTTCCTGTCTTCGTTTCACTGATCGCCGTGTGGTTCGGATGCTGGATCATCGGAAAAGTCCCCAATTACGCGGACTTGAACAAACGCATTTCCGCATGGGTTGGTGGCATCGCAGCAGCGACTGCGATCAGCATAGGAGCGTTTCATTTTCTGGAACAGGTAAAAGAGCTCGACTGGAAAGACTACAACGAAGCGCAATTGCAACAACTGCAAAGCGAAGGCAAGACCGTGATGGTCGATTTTGGTGCAAAGTGGTGTGTTAACTGCATTGTCAATTACGAGGTCGCGTTGAATACCGCCAAGACCCGAAAAGTAATGGACGAACTGGGAGCTGTCGCAATGTACGCCGACTGGACCGATCCCGACGAAAAGATCAAGCAGAAGCTGAGCGAACTGGATTCGCGGTCGATTCCCTTGCTGGTCATTTACCCGGGAGACCGGAGCAAAGCCCCAATCATCATGCGTGACCTTGTAACTCAACAGGCAGTGGTCGATGCCCTACGACGGGCAGGTTCCAGTGTTAGCAGTTCTTCCCTGTCATTTTCGGCTCGCGACCAAAACGTCGCCACGATCGCTCCACAGTGATTCGGAACTCTACACGGATCCTGCAAAGATGACTCTGCTCGACGCTGATGATACGATCGTCGCGATTGCCTCCCCGACGTCACCTGCACCCCGTGGTGTTGTTCGAATGTCCGGTGATAAAACGGTGACCATCCTCAAACAGATGGGCGTCCATTGCGAGGAAATCAAAATACCTCGGCGACTCGCTACTCATGTTGATTTAGGAAGCCCTCTTGGAACGATTCCCGTTGACGTGATGGTGTGGCCCACTCATCGCAGTTACACCGGACAACCTTCAGCAGAGCTGCATACCTACGGTTCACTGCCGCTACTACGGGGATTAGTTGATAAAGCGGGTCGCTGCGGCGCCCGCCCCGCCCGACCCGGCGAATACACGATGCGTGCCTTTCTAGCCGGTCGACTCGACCTGACGCAGGCCGAAGCAGTGCTGGGCGTCATCGAAGCAGAACAACGTGGAACGCTCGACCACGCACTGAGACAACTCAGCGGCAACCTGTCTCAACCTCTGGAACGAATGCGAAGCACGTTGCTGGACCTGCTGGCTGATGTCGAAGCCGGGCTCGACTTCGTGGATGAAGACATCTCGTTTATCAGTGACAAGGACCTTGTAGATCGCCTGTCTGCCATCGCCGTTGAGCTTGACCAAACGGTTCGCTTGATGCAGAACCGCGGTGGTGGCTCTGCTCGCATCACGGTAGCACTGTGCGGCCCTCCCAATGCGGGCAAGAGTTGCTTGATCAACCGACTGGCTGACCAGCAAGTGGCGATCGTGGCTCCGGTAGCTGGCACAACACGTGACACAGTGACGGTTGATATCGAGCTACAGGGCAATCACCTGACCCTTATCGACACTGCAGGCATCGAAGAGGCAGAAACTGAAGTCTCACTGCAGTCCCAAGCTCAATCAAGACGTTCAACCAGTGAGTCCCGTGTACGACTGTGGTGTGTGGATTCAACCAGTGATGACTTCGCTGCAAACGCTACTGAATTAAAGGAACTGGCGAACAAGACTCGAAAACCACAGACCATTGATCTCTGGATCGCCACCAAAATCGATGCGGCCATGAACTCAACGCTCGATTCCGAATCCGACTTGCCCTGGATTCAGTGCAGCGCGTTGAATGGTGATGGGATCGATCGCTTGAAGAAATCAATCTGCGAGAATCTAAAGCAGCACGATACTGAAGAGATAGGTTCGGTCGTTGGCACGGCGGCCCGCTGCAGCCAGTCACTTCACCAAGCAATCGCTGCGATTCAGCAGGCAATTCAATTAACCACTCATCAGGAAGGGCACGAGTTTGTATCCGCTGAATTGCGTACCGTTGCTCAATGCCTTGGCGAAGTGACAGGAACGGTTTACACCGACGACATCCTTGATCGCGTTTTTGGTCGTTTCTGCATCGGCAAGTGAGAAGGCTTGACTTTCATGCCTCGATCCAAAGCGTCAAAATCATGCAGCGGGAACGTCCTGATAACACAGCATGCCAGTCCGCTGGGCCCGCTTTGGGCACATTGGACAACCAAGGGCCTGCATCAGCTAAGTTGGCAAACACCAGCGAGCGACCATGTTCAACAGGTCCCCTCGGTCCACACCAAGCAGTCAAGCATGCTTGACACACTGCTGCAGGATTACTTCAAAGGCAAAAACGTACCTTGGCATGACATTGTGCTCGACCCCACGGGCTGGACACCCTTCACAGAACGGGTTTATGAACACTGCCTCAAAATCCCATTCGGCAACACAATTACCTACAAAGAGCTCGCAGGACTGGCTGGCAGTGAAAGAGCGAGTCGTGCCGTGGGAGCAGCCATGTCACGCAATCGTATCCTGCTAATAATCCCATGCCATCGCGTTGTTTCCACCTCAGGCAACCTGCAAGGATACAGCGCCAAGGGTGGCATCAACACGAAACATCTACTGCTGGAACTGGAGCGTCAGGGACAGTGGCCCCACAATCTTTTTGACAAAGAACAAAACAGATGATCGTGGCCACCCAACCGATTAAAAACGTGATCAGTGCCCACGGCAACCACCAAGGTTGATAGTAGAATTCCACCCACCATTTCCCGCGTGGCAAGATCACTCCCTGAGTGATTCCGTCAACACCATACACCTCCACGGTCCGCCATGATCTGCGGTCAAATTCGTAAAACACTGCATCCGGATCAATCGATCTAAAACGTGCGTGCCAATTTCCATCCTGAATGGTGGGGCGAGTGATCAACAACGGAGCACCAGTTTGCACCTGGTAAATGGCCGACTCCGGCTGTTGCTGCAATCGCTTTGCCTTCCAATTGACTTTTGAATCAAGACCGGACTTGCCGGTCCACCAGTCGTCGTCAATCACAGTGGCTTGGGAATCCCCCACCAACTGAACCACCGGCGTCTGGCGTTTCGGATCACGCTGACCACGTTCATCGACTAGAAACCCTGCCTGCTGAAATCGATCAATCAAAATGGCTGGCGTCAAACGCTTGGAAGAGAACACCCAAGCCTGATAAGCGTTTAAATCACTCTCTTGTCTTTGAAAGCGTGAGGACACATCAACCAAATCCAGTTCCTTGCCTTTCACATTGACCACATCGACGCGATCGGAGGCATGGACGAAACCCTCGATCGCCAGCCAACCCCGCAACGACCGCCAAAACCGTACCTGCTCATCCACTTCCAAGCCGGAAGTCAATTGATTGATCGCCTGCCAGAAAACAGCGGCGTTCCGACTGCGAATGGAAACCATGTTGTTCAGCATATGAACCCGATCAGCAAGATGCCAACGACCGAACCAGGCCACTCGACTGCTGGCTTCAACTTCCAACAGACGGTCATCGCTGCTGCCTTGGCTCCACACAACAGGCCAACCAGAACCTGTCTTGGTTCGCATCCAGCGATTTTGTTCGGTTCGCGCTGGTCGCCCCGATGCCAGAACCGCTTCTTTCATCTCCGCCTTCGACACCTGGTGCACGATGCCACGACCACTGACTCCGAGATCGAGGCAAACAAATACGATCGCTGCCATCACCCAATGAATGCGATTTTCTTTGCATCGACCCAGACACCTTAGGATCAATGAAATGGCTAGCAGAATAATAATTGAATGGTAAAGAGATGTTGTCAGTTGCGACAACCCAGCCAGCACATTGATTGGCCCCCACCATGAATCGCTGGTTCCTTGCAGGAGACGCAGGTCATCAAAAAACATCCATCGGTAAATCTGAATTCCGATCACGGTACAAATCGTCACAACCGCAAGCCACA
>Ga0315315_10002996_pt1 | contig 15471 bp, 13 predicted proteins | sample M140m3416metaG_FD_203699 | JGI IMG/M metagenome (GOLD analysis project Ga0315315, IMG submission 203699) | Ammonia-oxidizing marine archaeal communities from Monterey Bay, California, United States - M1 40m 3416 | ecosystem: Environmental > Aquatic > Marine > Intertidal zone | place: USA...
TCCTTGCTTAAAGCAACTATTGCAGTGTCTAAACCCACACCTAAGTCTGTAAGATTTTTTGGATCACGCGGATCATTATTAACAACAATTACATGAGAATTATTTTCAGCAATTCTATTACAATCTTTCTTATTATCATCAATGACTACGACTTCGTAATCCTTATAAAGTCTTTCAGCTAATAATTCTGAGGACCGTGAAGCACCGACAATAACAACTTTTTTAATTTGATAATTAAAATCAATCCCTATCAGCGCAGTTGCAGTTTGTATTTCACCACTTTTTACGACAATCTTTATATGGTCATCTTTGTCAAGAACTGTGTTTCCATTTGCTATATAAGAAACTCCTTCTCTTACGTATGCAGTAACTAACCAATTTTCCCTACCCCCAAATTCATGAATGTCAGATAATTTTTTATTGATTAAAGGTGATTCTTTGGTAAGAACACCTCCAACTGAAAGTATTTTTCCTCCACTAAATTCATGAATGTCATAAATACCAGCTCTAGATAAAAGCTTTTCAATTTCATCACAAGCACTTTCTGATGGGTCAATAATCTGATCAATGTTTAAGTCATCTAATTCACTTTTAAGTGAACTGTCTTGAACTCTTGCAAACGACTTCTTTGTACCCATATTTTTTGCAATATAACAAGAAAGCATATTTACATTTTCATCATCTGTAACAGCGATAATTAAATCGGCAGATTCTGCTCCAGCTTGTAGGAGCGATGATGGGCTGCCTCCATTACCGTTAATCACAAGAGCATCTAATGATGAGTTTAATTCATCAACTTTTACAGCATCAGCTTCAATAACTGTAACATCATGTTGCTCACTAGAAAGTTTACCAGCAAGAAAGTTACCAACCTCACCAGCACCGATGATGATAATTTTTTTCAAAATGTCCTCACTCTTAGGATAGTGCGTCTATAAATACATGGTAATATATTTATAAGTGTCAAATTTGAAAAAACAAGAATTTATCGAATCCTTTTTTATCGACAGTATTCTCAACATTCTCGAAAATCAAAAATTACAAGATATTAGTGTATTTAAAGGAAATTCTGAATCCAGTCACCAAAAAGTTATTATTGGCACATCTGCATCCAGTACCCAAATGAATGGAGTTGTAAATAAAATAAATAAGTTTATTAATGAAAAATCAAATTTAAACATTGAAGGAAGAAATTCTACTTGGCTGTTAATTGAAATTAAAGATATCTTAATTCATATTTTTACTCAAGAAGCTAGAGAGTTCTATATGATTGAGGATTTATATTTTGATTGTGAGTTAATTTACCAACATGGATAGTCTTAATTATTAGGGGCTGTAGCTCAGTTGGCAGAGCGCTTGCATGGCATGCAAGAGGTCAGGGGTTCAAATCCCCTCAGCTCCACTTAAGATTATGAAAACATTTTTACTTGAAACTAGGGAGTTACTTTTATCACAATGGGTAATTGCTATTCTTGCAATAATTCAAGTCAGAATAGTTGCTGGTAATTTAGGTCCAGAAATTTATGGCAATATAGGGGTTTATCTTGGTTTTGTTGGTATTAGTTTTAGATTGTTAAGTTCTAGAAATTCAGATTTGATTTTAATGAATTATAAATCTACAACCAAGAATTTTTTGATAAGCTCTTTGTTATTTGAGCTAACCATGGGTTCATTTTCTGTATTGTTTGTTTTTGGAATATTTTATTTATATTATGGTTTCATTCCAGAGTATCTTTTTCTATATTTCTTTACAAGAATTTTCTTAAATTTTCTTGAGGTATTTAAAGGTGTTTTTACCCACAAGGGGAACATGAAGATTTATTCTTATGTGGAAAGCTCATCAAGCATTGCAAGATTTATTTTAATTGTTTTATTTATCTCTGTTAATCCATCTATAAGCAGCTATTTCTATGCTTTGTCTTTCTATCAGATTTTTGTAGCAGCTTTAGTTCTCACTTTATTATTGACTAATAATAACAATGGAGGTCTAAAAATGAATTTTAAAGATTATTTGAATTTGTCCAAAAAGAGTTTTTTAAAAATTCGAACGGATCAAGCAGTTGGTTTAATACCAATACACCTTGATATTGTTGTTATAGGGTATTTTTCAAACTATTACTCGGCAGGAGTTTACAGAATTGCTAAAAAGCTTGTTGAGCCCGTCAATTCCCTAATAGTTGCTTTTTCACCCTGGATGCTAAGTAAGATTGATAGAAAAAATGATTATAATTTTGGGGATTTGACACTTAAAATATTAATCCCTTCTTCTGTATTTATATCTATTGCTTATTTATTTTTTGGAAAAAAACTTATAGATATTATTGCAGGACCAGAATTTTCTGACTCTTACATTCCAATGCTCATATTAGTTGTTGGGTATATTGCTTATTATTTAACTTTTTGGACTAGGCATTATTTATTGCTTAATGGTCTCATCCTAAAACACACAAAAGGAAGAGTAGTTAACTTACTTGTTTTCCTGATTGCCTCACCATTACTAATACCTAGATATGGGTTTAATGGAATCGCTATGTCAATTAGTTTGAGTATCGTATTTCAAAAACTTTACGAAATAAATGCTTATTATAAAAATAAAAATATCAAACATAATAACTAAAAATATATAAATTCATTAGTTAGAGTTAAAGTAATGGTAAAAAAAATTATCGTTTTTGAAAAATTAATAGAGATTCTTTTTTTTATTTCATTTTCATTAATTTTTCTAGATTCATATCAATTATTTTCTATTCCTATTACCTGGATGGGCAGTTCCTTACTCATAGTTGCTACTTTATTAATTTATATAAAAGAGAATATAAAAATTGATAAATTATATTTGTTAATTTTAACTATTTGCCTGGTGCCGACAATTTTCAACATTCTTTTAAACGATTATATTGAAATAGATTTTCCGTATACATCATTAAGATTACTTAGCTTTATCGGTTTTTCTTTCACAATTTATGTTTTGTCTAATTCAGGTTATAAAGAAAATGCAATTAGAGTTTTAAAACCTGTTTTTTTAATTGTATTAGCATTATCTTTCTATACATTCTTCGCTCAATTATTTAACTTCTATGAACCACTACGAAATAGGCCTGGAACAGGAGTGCTCGGATTTGATACACAAACAAATTTTTGGCTTTCAGGTAGTCATAGGATGAGTGGAACTTTTAGAGAACCAGTGTTTCTAGTTTCCTTACTTTTCCCTTGTTTTCTGGTTATTCATTACAAAGCTTTTAATTCCAAATCTTTCTATTTATTTTCTGGATTTTTGTTTGGCTTAACTAAAAGTGAGCTTGCATTAATCTTTATTTTGGTTTTCTTTATTACCGAAATACTATTAAAAAATTTTAATTATAAAGTGATGATATTTTTGCTAGTATTTACTTCTTGTTTCCTTATTTCCATTCAAGAGTGTGACATAAGCCCTAGTAACATTGAATGTCCTCAATCTATATCTAAAAATACTCCAAACCCACTTGAAGTTTCATTAGAAAATCAAGCTTCAAGTCCAAATACATTTGAATTCAATAATCAAGAAAGGCTTGATACAGTATCTTTTACCTTAGAAAATTTGAATATGAATATAGGCCTTGGCTTTGACTCAACTAATGTAATATATACAAATTATTTGAGTCAGGATATAAGAAATGAAATGTATTTAATTAATAGAACACTTCCAAAGTATCTAAAAACTAGGTACCTATCTAAATCCTTTGGCACAGGGAGGTACTTTTTGACTTATGAAAATATTAACATTCAGAATAATTTTTTATTCAATCTTTTTTCTATTGGCATGTTTTATCTAATTGTTTTATTACTTTTATTCATATATTTCCTAAAAACAAACTACATTACTGGTTTAAAAATAATTTTTCTAATGATTTGCATTTCTCTAGCTGCATATGAAGATTTATTACCAATATTTGGACTGTATTTAGGCCTAATGTTTACAATGGATAAAAATGCAAATAAATAATTTTTCTGCAGGACCATCAAAAATTCCTGAAACTGTAATTAAAGACATCGCAAAAGACATTATGGAGTATGAAAAATTAGGTTACTCGGTACTTGAGTTATCACACAGAAGCGATGAATTTTCAAATATAATAAACAAGACTAAAGATTACCTTAAAAAATTTTTAAGTATTCCTAGTAATTTTGAAATTATTTTTCTTCAAGGTGGTGCAACCTTTCAAAACACTTTTATTCCCGCAAATAACCGTTCGATAAATAATGATGTAGCTTTTTTGCTATCGGGAACATGGGGAAGGAAAACTCATGATGATTTTAATAACTACTTTAACTCAATAGTTCCCTCTGTATCTCTTAAAGACCAATCTCTAGATGAACTTGCTTATGAAATTAATAATCTTAAAGAAAATTATATATGTTTAACATCTAATGAAACCATAGAGGGGTTGCAATTTAGAAAATTTGATAAATTCAAAAATAAAAAGTTAATTATTGATATGTCTTCTGACATATGTTCCTATAAATTTGATTGGGACAATATTGAATATGTATATGCAGGAGCTCAAAAAAACTTAGGTATACCAGGAGTTACTTTATGTATTTTCAAAAAAAAATTTTCAAAAGAAAACAATTTAACCAGCTATTTAAACGCTGAAAATCATATCAAAAAAAACTCAGCATTTAATACACCACCTACTTTTTCAATTTATGTAATGCTGAAAGTTTTAGAGTGGATTCAAGAAACTGGAGGTATGGATATTATTGAAAAAAATAATAGAAGAAAAGCGAGCTATTTGTATGATTTTTTAGATGAAAATGAAGATAAATTAATATTAAATGTTCCAAAAGAATATAGAAGTTTCTCAAATATTGTTTTTGATTTTAAAGACAAAAGACACACACCATTATTTTTACAGCAAAGTATAAATAATGGTTTTGTTGGCTTAAACGGTCATAGAAGTGTTGGTGGCATAAGGGTAAGTAACTACAACAGTATTGATTTAAAAATGATCGAGGACTTCACTAGACATCTTTATAATTTTTTATCAAATAATTAATTAAACAATGATTATTAACAATTTTGAAAAGTTAGAGGTATCAAATAAACAACTCCTAGCGTATAAAACTCAACTAAATATTTTAGAAAATAAAAATTTCATATTTCCTCATGAAGAAATAAAAAAAAATAATTATATTACTAGAAATATAGTTTCTAATTCTTTAATTGTTCTCGGTGTTATTTTTCAATCAGTAGATAAAGCAATTATCTGTAAAGATGAAACTTTTATTCTGGATGGACATCATAGATTTCATTTTATATTAGAAAATTCATTGAGTGAATACTTCAATGTAGTTTTACTTGACTTACATAATATTAAAATAGAGTCTTACAATTCAGAACTACTAATAGATAAAGATTTATTTATAGATAAAATAGATTCCGAAAATATATTAAGCAATAATTTAAAATCTAACTTCTATATCCAGGTTGAAGAGGAGAAATATTATTTGGAAAATATTTCAAGTATCAATGATCTCTATCTGTATAAAAAAGAGCTTATGGAAAATAACTTTATTTCACCAATTGCAAATGATAAAAAGACAAAAAACATTAAAGTAAATTTTACATCTCTCACCTATAGTGACTTTAGTAGAGATAATGTTTTCCCTCACAAGTCAACATGGATAACTCCAAGGTTTAATTAATAATGAAAGAATATAGAATTTGAATGGTCCATACTTAGTGAAAGAGGTATGAATATATGAAAATTTGTCACGTCATCAATGACTTATCAAGAGGTGGGGCTGAAACACATTTACTTTCTTTAGTTGAGGCTCAGATTCGACATGGTAATGAAGTTCATGTTTTACTGCTTGGAAGAGATCAAAATCATTTTGTATCTTTAGAAAATGATTTTGTTGAATTAGGTATAAAATTAAAACGTCTTAATGGTCCAAAAAAATTACAAGGTCTAAATCCATTCTCAATCCTTGCAGCATCTCGATATTTCGGTAATCAAAAATTTGATATTGTTCATACCCACTCACCAAGAAGTGATTTCCTTGTTTATACCTCACAAAAGATTTTTAAGAAAATTAATAAAAGAATAGTTTCGATTCATGGAAAGTACGGTACATATTTACAGGGTAATAAGTATGTAGACATTTTAAGGAAGTCTTTCATTAACAAGCAGGCTAAAATTTGGCTAAGTGCAGATAAGGTTATTGTTATATCTGACAGTATAAAGGATTGGCTTAATTCCTTAAATCCTTCAATAAAACCTGTAGTTATTCCTTATGGGATAAGCAATCAGGATCAAGAAATTAATTTTACAAATAATAATATAGGTTTTTTAGGTAGATTAAATAAAAATAAAGGGATAGAAGATTTGGTTACTGTTTTCAACTCCATGGCTAATGAACATAGTTTAGAAAATTCACAGTTAACTCTTTCTATTGGAGGTATTGGTGCAGATAGTTATGTTAAGAATTTACAAAGAGCATCAATAGATAAAAATATTAAATTTCTTGGATATGTGAAAGATAGATATAAATTTTTTGAATCACTAAGTATTTTTGTTTTTCCATCATACTCAGAAGGCCTAGGGTTAGTATTGTTAGAGGCAATGTCATATGGAGTTCTCTGTATTGCTAGAGATGTTGCCCCAATGAATAAAATAATTAATCATGAAGAAAATGGTTTTTTGTTTACTAATAATGACGAGCTAAAAAAAATTATTGAAGCAGGCTTAAAATTGAGTCAAAACGATAAAACTCAAATTATTAAAAATGCTCGTAATACAATAGAAAATTCATACAGTATAATTCAAATGTATTCGAGTATAGAAAAAGTTTATAGCAGTTAATAATTATGGTTTTTAATCACACTGAGATAGAAAAAAAATGGCAGGAACAGTGGTATAGCCAGCAGCTAGCAAGTTGCGATGTGTCTGTTAAGAAAGATAATTTTTATAATCTTTGCATGTATCCTTACCCATCTGGTGACCTACACATGGGCCATATAAGAAACTATACAATTGGTGATGTAATTACAAGATATAAACAAAAAAATGGTTTTAATGTACTTTCTCCCATGGGATGGGATTCATTCGGTCTTCCAGCAGAAAATGCAGCTATCAAAACTGGAATACACCCAAAAAAATTTACTGAGGAACGAATAGGTAATATGAGAAGTCAGATAAAAAGATTAGGGTCGCTATATGATTGGAACAAAGAAGTAGCAGCTCATGATAAGGACTATTACAAGTGGACACAATACTTATTTATAAAACTATTTGAAAATGGCCTTGCATATAAAGAGGACGCTCCAGTGAACTGGTGTACATCATGTAATACTGTATTAGCAAATGAACAGGTAATTGAGGGATGCTGTGAAAGATGTGATGCAGCTGTTGAGCAAAAAAACTTAAATCAATGGTTTTTTAAAATTTCTGAATATTCTGAAGAACTTCTTCAAGGACTAGACGAGATCGGAGATTGGCCATCAAATGTAAAAGCTATGCAAGAAAATTGGATCGGTAAATCTCAAGGAGTAGAGTTCAGTCTTAATATTTTAGATACAGATTTAAATTTTGAGGTATTTACAACTCGGCTCGACACATTATACGGAATGACTTTTGCGGTTTTAGCGCCGGAACATAATTTAGTTAGTCAAATTCTTAAGACTTCTCCAAATTCAGAAGAGATAGAAAAATACATATCAAAATCAAAATCAAAATCAGAATTTGAAAGAATGTCAATCTCAAAAGAGAAAACGGGTATTGATACTGGCCTGTTTGTTTCAAATCCAGTCAATGGAAAGAAAGTTCCATTGTGGATTGCAGATTATGTTTTAGTTAATTATGGTACTGGTGCAATTATGGCTGTACCCGGCCATGATGAACGAGACTATGAATTCGCAAAGGTTTACGATCTTGATATTTTACAAGTAATCATTGACGAAAAAAAGTCTATTAATATTGATAATGAGCCATTTAGTGATAAGGGTATATTGATTAATTCTGGAAATTTTAACAATTTAAAATCACATGATGAAGCAACTCAAGAAATTTTAAAACAACTTGTTGAGAATGGAATTGGGAAGAAAAAAACAACATTTAGGTTAAGAGATTGGCTTATTAGTCGTCAAAGGTATTGGGGTTGCCCAATACCGGTAATTAACTGTAGTAAGTGTGGTTTAGTTTCGGAAAGTCTGGATAACTTACCAGTTCTATTGCCTGATATTGATGATTATAAAAATTCTGAAGATTCACCCCTGGCAAAGAGTGAAGACTTTATTAATACAAACTGTCCTAAGTGTGGTATCCAATGTACAAGGGAGACTGATACCATGGATACATTTGTTGACTCATCGTGGTATTTTTTAAGATTTTTAGATTCCAACAATACAAATAAACCATTTGATAAAGAGATAGTTAATGACTGGTTACCAGTTAACCAATATATTGGTGGGGTAGAGCATGCTATATTACATTTACTGTATTCAAGATTTTTTGTAAAGGCATTGAGAGATATTGGTATGCTTAATGTCAATGAACCTTTTCATAACTTATTTAGCCAAGGAATGATAAATTTTGGTGGCTCAAAAATGTCTAAGTCAAAAGGAAACGTTGTTGATCCTGAGTCATACTTCACTACACATGGTGCCGATGCTTTAAGATTGTATATACTTTTTATGGCACCACCTAGTGATGGAGTAGAGTGGAATGATGGCGGAATAGAAGGTACAAAAAGATTTTTAAATAAGTTATGGGATAATTTTGAAAAACTATCTTTATTTGAAATTCATGAACAAAATGAATTTGATTCGGACATTATTAGAAATATTAATCAGACAATTTTTACTGTTACAAAACATCTTGATAAATTTGAATTTAATACAGCCGTATCTGATTTAATGAAATTAAATATTGAGTTAACAAAATTTTTAAATCAAACAACAAAAGTATCTAAGGAAACAAAAGAGTATATCACTTTCAACATTTGTAGCCTTTTGTATCCTTTTGCACCCCATGTATCGTCAGAGCTATACGACCTTTATTCGAACAAAAATATTTCTGAATTTGCCTGGCCAAATTTTGACAAAGCGAATTTAAAAAACCCAACTTATGAATTAGTTGTACAAATAAACGGGAAAAAGAAGTATACAAAAGTAATTAACACAGGCACCTCACAGGCAGAGGCAGAAAAAATCTGTGAACAAGATTTTGACATTGATACAAGAAGCTTTAAAAAAATTATTTTTGTAGAAGATAAGATTATAAATTTTATTGGATAATGACTTACTTAATTGTCACAGACACACTCATTGATAACTTAGAAAGTCTAGACTTAGATTTAAAATATCAAAAGATATCCAAAGATGGACTTAATTTAAACGAACAAAGTTCATTGTTTAATAATGATTTTTATAAATTTGTTAATGATGGATACTTTACCTATAAAAACCTTCAAGATAAAAAATATAATTTTTCTTTAAAATATATTTTTCAAATTAAGAAATCAAATCTTCAAAAATTTCAAGATATTGATGACTTAATAGTTATACATAATACCTCTAAAAAAAAAGAAATATTTCCATGGGATTTATCTAATATAATTTTCTACAAAAATAAAAATTTAGATGTAGAGTTATTAAATTATTTTTCGGATAAAGAAACCAACTTCAGAAACTTTTTTAATTTTTTTTCTAAAGAAATATTTAGACTTAAGTTATTAGTTAATACAAATTCCGAAGCCGTTTCTGAAGTGTTAAATGAAAAAAAAGATTACAAATATGAAAAAGCAGAAAATCTTTTAAAAAAACTAAATAAAACCAATTTAGATGATGCAATTAAATTAATTTATAAATTAGAAGAAAAAATGATAAATTCTTCATACAATCAGGAAAATGCAAAAAGATTTATAATTGCTGTTAAGCAAAAATTACAAGTTTGATATTTTTGACTTTTTTCTGTCTCTAAACTTTTTGTTAATAATACCTTTTGAATATGCGATATCAAGAGATTTTAAAGCTTGATTTTTTGATTCAGGACTAACTTCTTCATTTTCTAGTATCTTTAATGTTGTTTTTAGTTCACTTTTAAGTGATTTGTTTCTAACATTTCTTTTAGAATCTTGTCGAATTCTTTTCTTTTGTGAATTAATATTTGCCATGTAAAACCTTTCAGTATATAAGATATTAACTTGATAAATATGTTACATAAAAGAAATCTAAGAAATATTTCCATAATAGCTCATGTTGATCATGGTAAGTCAACTTTAGCTGATAGGTTTATTGAAATTTCTGGTTTAGTAAAACCTGGTGAGCATGTTGATCAAATTCTTGACAGCATGGATTTAGAAAGAGAAAAAGGGATAACAATTAAATCACAGCCAATAAGGCTTCAATTTAATGATTTAACGCTGAACTTGATTGATACTCCAGGACACGTTGATTTTTCATATGAAGTATCTAGAGCTTTAATAGCATGCGATGGAGCAATTTTGTTAGTAGATGCGACTCAGGGAATTCAGGCACAAACATTTGCACATTCATATGCAGCAATAGAAGCAGGGTTAGAAATTATTCCCGTTTTAAATAAAATTGATTCAATTGATGCTGATATTGAAAATGCAACAAAACAAATATTTAATTTAATTGGATCTAAAGAAGACGAAGTATTTCAAATATCAGCAAAAACTGGAGAGGGTGTTGAAAACTTGTTACTTGAAATTCCTAACCTTATATCTCCACCAGAAAAGAAAACTGATAGTATTAACGCCTTAATATTTGATTCTTTTTTTGATTCATATAGGGGTGTTGTTGCATCTGTTAGAGTTTTTGGTGAAGAAATACATTCTGGACAAAAATTAAAGTTAGTTAATTCAAAACATTCATTTGAACCATCAGAAATGGGTTATTTCGATTTAGATTTTTTACCAACAAACAGTCTCAAAACGGGAGAGGTTGGTTATGTTATTACTGGAGCAAAAGATTTGTCACAAATTAGAGTGGGTGACACATTAGTCTCTGATGAGGATGATAACCCAATTGCAGTTTCTGGGTACAAAGAACCACAACCTACTGTATTCTCAAGTGTATTTCCTTCAGATTCTGATGATTATTCAAAATTAAGAGATTCTCTAGATAAGTATGTGCTTAATGATGCAAGTTTTTTCTATGAGCCTGAAACTTCTTCTGCTTTTGGATTTGGTTTTAGGTGTGGATTTCTAGGTTTATTACACCTAGAAATTGTTATTGAACGACTGGAAAGAGAATTTAATCTCTCCTTAATTATCACACCACCATCTGTTGAGTTTATGTTAATAAGAAACAATGATGAAGAAATCATCATAAGAAATCCAAGTGAAATTGAAAACTATACGGATATAAAAAAAATAAAAGAGAAATATTGTGAAATAAATTTGTTATTTCCTAAAGAGTACCTGGGACCAATTATGCAATTACTAAATGAAAAAAGAGCAATACAAGAGGATATAAATTACTTAAGTACAACAATGGTAAAAATTAAATATAAACTCCCTTTACTTGAATTGGTAACTGGTTTTTACGATAATTTAAAATCTATTTCTCAAGGGTTTGCATCTTTAGATTATGAAATTTTAAATTTTGAAGATGGGGATCTCGCAAAATTAGATATTTTGGTAAATGGTCAGATTATTGATTCATTTAGTTCAATACTTGCAAAGGAAAATGCAGAATTTATTGGTAGAAATAGAGTGAAAAAGCTATCAGAACTAATTCCAAGACAACAATTTGATATTCCAATTCAAGCAGCAGTGGGATCTAGAATTATTGCTCGTGAGACTATAAAGGCACTTCGTAAAGATGTTACTGCAAAACTATATGGCGGGGACGTTACTAGAAAGAGAAAACTTTTAGAAAAGCAAAAAGAAGGTAAGAAGAAGATGAGACAAATAGGAAAAGTCAATGTTCCTAAAGAAGCGTTTCGGGATTTTCTTAAGCAATAATGTTTATTCCTACTGTTTATACACCAGGTGTTGATATTGAAAATAATAAAGTTGATCTTTCTGCATCAAAGCTACATCATATAAAAAATGTTCTCAGGATAAGAGAAAATAGTGATATTAATATATCAAACGGTACAGGCCACATAATGTATGGAAAACTGAAAGAGAGTTTTGTTTTAATTAATAATATAAAAAAGTTTCAAAAACCAAATAGTGTTAGGGTGTTTATTCCTTTCTTAAGGGAAAAAAATAGATTTAGATACTTAATTGAAAAATTAGTTGAATTGAACGTATCAGAGTTGCATATTGGAGAAACTCATAATACACAAAAAATTAATGTTAAAAGTGAAAAAATTGATTCCTGGGTAGTTTCTGCGATTGAACAATCAGGATCACCATTTTATCCAAATATAATATATTCAAAATATGTAGATTTTGATTTATTTGATACATGTTTTGATATTTCAGGTGAACAAATAACAAATAATAAAAATATTACTAATTTTGCAATAGGTCCCGAAGGTGGCTGGTCTAAAGAAGAACTTAACAATTTTAAGTTTAAATTCATGCTTACAGAATTTAATTTAAGAAGTGAAACAGCCGCTATAACTGCATTATCATTAACAATGTAGGTTAAATGAGTAGTAAGTCAGTATTTGAATTAATTTTATCAGGCGAAATTGAGTCTGAAATAATTTATCAAGATGATGATATTTTTGCTATTAATGATATTAACCCTGTCGCAAGAGTTCATATATTAGTTATACCAAAAAAGAAAATTAAGACGATAAATGATTTAAAAGACACAGATTTTAACTTAGCTGGAAAAATGATTCTGATTGCGAAGCAATTAGCTCATGAAACAGGTATAGACGGTACTGGATATAGATTACTTTTTAATACAAATGATGATGCAATGCAGACTGTATTTCATATTCATTTACACTTAATTGGTGGGGAAAAGTTAAAAAATATTTGATGAATATTGAAAAAATAATTCCATTAGATTACGAACTCATTGATATTTTTGGTATAAATGATAAGAATTTAAAATTCCTCAAATCTAATTTTAAAAAAGCACAAATCAATGTAAAGGGAAATGTTGTCTACATATCAGGTGATGAAAAAACAACAACTGAAATCTTACAAATTTTCGATGAGATGTTTTTAATCGCCAATAGAGGTGACATAATAGAAATCGAAGATTTGAAATTAATTACATCGATTAAAAATGAACAAAAACCTGTATCTAGTAAAAGTAGCAATGTCCTAATTCACAATAATAAAAATATTAAAGTTAAAAACCTTAATCAACTTAAATATTTGGAAACAATTGAAAACTCTACTATTACATTTGGTATTGGGCCTGCTGGCACAGGAAAAACTTTTTTAGCTGTCGCAAGTGCAGTAAAAATGTATTCCAGTGACCAAATAAAAAAGATTGTTCTAACAAGGCCTGCAGTTGAAGCTGGAGAGAGATTGGGCTACTTACCAGGCGACTTATCTCAAAAAATTGATCCCTATTTGGTTCCGCTTTTTGATTCTTTAGAGTATTTTTTCGGAAATGAAACTTTACAGTATCTTATTGATAAAAGAAATATTGAGATTGTTCCCCTCGCTTACATGAGAGGTAGAACTCTAAATGATGCATGCATAATATTAGATGAGGCCCAAAATGCTAAAGTCAGTCAAATAAAGATGTTTTTAACTAGGTTAGGTGAAAATTCAAAAATGATAATTACCGGAGATGAATCTCAAATAGATCTTGTAAACAAAGATTTTTCTGGTTTAAAAAAGACTAGAAAGAGTATTTCAAATATCGATGAAATTTCGGTAGTAGAATTCCTAAATACTGATATTGTTAGGAATAAGATTGTTTCAAAAATTTTAGAAGTATTTCCAGATAAATAATGAATATATACATTACACATTTAAGAAAAATATTATATATATTGTTATTTTCTGCCGCCGTGTGGTTTATTTCTTTTTCATTATTTCCCGAAAACCAAATCATTAAAATTGAAGTTGGAGATATCTCACCTGTGACATTTTCTGCCCCTAGGTTTATATCAATTATTGATGAAACTGAAACTGAAAACCTTAGAAATGAAGCTATCCAAAATGTAGCTCCTGTATATTCCATTGATACGAAAGTTAATGTCCAAGTGATAGATGGAATAACTGAAATGTTCTTAACAGTTATAAAGGCTCGATCAGAAGAAGTCCTTACAACCGACGATGAATCAAACCCTGAAGAATCAAGTTCAACCGTTACAATTGTTGACTTAAGTAAAGTTGATCAAATTTCAAAAATAAAATCATCACTTTTGTTTTCTATTATTTCAACTTCCGCAATTGAAGTTTTGGTTGAGATTTCCAATATTGATAAAGACAATTCATCTAACTTTCTTACACAAATTGAATTTGAATCAAAAAATCAGGCTAACCGGTTGCTTTCCAATGGTATAAACAATGAAAACCTAAATCAAATCAGGCAGACTATTGTTCAAACTCCACCAAATTTAAATCTTCCAAGCGAGCTTTATGTCATTGTTCCAGAAGCTCGTGTTCGAGCTATGGTTGCGGAGATAGTTTCAGAAAACTTAATTGCAAATCAAAAACTTGAGGAAGAGCTATGGAATGATCAGAAAATTAAAGCTTCTGAGAGTATAGAGGCTGTTAACATCCAATTTTTTAAAGATGAGATTGTTGTGAGTGAAGGACAAATTATAAATGATGTTAAGTATAAGGCGTTGGACGAATTTGGTTACCTTTCGGGTGAATCAAGAACTGTTCAAACTGCAGCAATTCCAATTATTTTTTCTGTCTTTCTAATTCTCTATGTTCTCTTGTGGAGACTCAGGGACTCAATATGGAAAAATGACAATGAACTATTATTGATGCTTACTCTAATTCTTGTTTCCTCTCTTTTTTTAAGAGGTGTATCCTACTTCTCCCAACAATCTGATTTAGATTTTGTTCAATATGCACTTCCGATTTCTTTTGTTGGAATTATTTCTGTCACTCTACTTAATTTAAGAGCCACTTTAATTCTGTCTTTATCAAGTTCTCTTTTAGCTCTAGCTGGAGGTGGAAATATTGGACTAGTGGCACTTGGAGCTCTAGGTACAATTATTCCCGCAATATTTCTATCTGAAGATACAGACAGGGCGTTGTTAAGAGAGAGAATAATCTATATATCATTAACACAACCGTTGTTAGCTTTTGGAGTTTATTTTTTTCTAAGAGATGATGCAAATATTACCCAGATACTTGTATTTTCATTTTTGAGTGCATTAATTGCGAACTTAGCAGCTTTTTCATTAACTTCTTATATTGAAAGTGTATTCATGCTAACTTCTAATTTTAAATTATCTGAATTAGCAGATAGGAATCATCCAGCATTAAGGTATTTAGAAGAGAATGCCTTGGGAACATTTAATCACTCTCTAGTAGTTGGTACTTTAGCAGATAGAGCTGCAAATCAAATCGGTGCAA